>Ga0228535_1000159_pt1 | contig 219193 bp, 175 predicted proteins | sample SJ1metagenome_FD_168457 | JGI IMG/M metagenome (GOLD analysis project Ga0228535, IMG submission 168457) | Enriched culture of PCE-dechlorinating microbial communities from Ithaca, New York, USA - SJ1 | ecosystem: Engineered > Modeled > Simulated communities (microbial... > Unclassified... | reverse complement strand
GACTCTGGCAACTGTTCGGGCTATGGTGGAAAGAGCACAGCGACCTTGCTACGATCACGGTCTTTATGACCTAGGGTGGGTCGGTCTGCTGTGCTCTTTTTTCTTACTTCATTATACAAGGGTGGGTAGGCGTCATAAAGCATTTACAGGACACACATTTGGCGATAGCATACCCACCGGATTACTCGTACCGGAGTTTCTCATTTTAGTGCCCCGAAAACAGCTTCCCAAAAAATGAATATTCAAAATAAATCGGAAAATGCAATCGTACGATGGGTCGTCGTCATGGAATCCATACCAACCTATGCCTCGCGATAGGCAACCCACCAAAAATAGTTATTGTCATTCTGAGCCTCTTTTGCGAAGAATCTGATTATTAATGATCAGAATATTCACCGCATTCAGGATGCCAAGACCCACCCCCTTTATCCCCCTCCCTCGACGAAGTGCCCGTCAGGGTAGGGGATCAGGAAAAGCCCTGCCTTGGGGTCATTCGTTATCTGTCATTGCGAGGCACGAAGCAATCTAAACTGTTTGCACATCAGCAGCGTGAGAGGGTCACAAACACCTAACCCATTCCGCTTCGCGAGGACGAGAATTAGTCCTATTACCTCCAGCTTTTATTGCATTCCAGCTGTTTAGATTGCTTCACAAAAGAAGTTCGCAATGACAGATTAACAGACTTTCGCAATGACAGTTCCTGATCGTGCCGGTCTCGCCTGCCCTGGTTTTTAATCCCGGGCGACCATGCACGGGAATTGACCGAAGGTCTCAATATGACCTTTCCCGTCATAGTGAGATACGAAGCAATTTAAACTGAAAGCCTCCGGAGTTTCTCATTTTAGTGCCCTGAAAATAGCTTCCCAACGAGAGAATATTCAAAAAATATCGGAAAATGAGAAACTCAGGAGACAAAAAAGAGAGATCGCCACGGTCGCTGTCGCTCCCTCGCGATGACAATGGGGTTGACTATCTCAATGTGCAGGTAGGGTGGGTAGGCATCATAAAGCATTTACAGGACGCATATCTGACGATAGCATACACACCGCATTCCTGGAAACAGAAGAGAGATCGCCACGCTCGCTGGCGCTCCCTCGCGATGACAATGGGGTTGACTATCTCAATGTGCAGGTAGGGTGGGTAGGCGTCATAAAACATTTAAAAGGCGCACATTTGGCTATAGCATACCCACCGTATTACTTGGAGACAAAAGAGAGATCGCCACGGTCGCTGACGCTCCCTCGCGATGACAATGGGGTTGACTATCTCAATGTTGAGATTGGTTGAGGACCTGTAACGTCAACCCACCCTACGCTACAAATGACAAAGCTGCCGAAGCTCAAACCCCTCTTTTAAACCCAACCTCCGGATAATCGTTTCAAATAAAAAAACGGAAGGACTGTGATCCTTCCGTTTGAATTAAACCTAAAACAAAAATCCCTAAGACTTGCCCCTCATACGCGGGTCAAGCACATCCCGCATCGCATCGCCAACCAGGTTCCATCCCATCACAAAAAAGGTCAGGGTCAAGCCTGGGTAGACCACGATAAACCAATAGCGGTTCAAAACAGTGATCCAGTTGCGGGCAAAACTGAGCACCTGTCCCCAGTCTGCGTACCCGATTTCGGTACCAATGCCCAGGAAAGAGAGAGCTGCAAAGCCAAGCACGACATCCCCGATGCCAAGTGACGCCAGCACGAGGGTTGGAAAAATCGCATTAGGCAGAATGTGCTTGAAGAGAATGCGCCCATTCTTGACCCCGGATGCTCTGGCTGCCAGCACAAAATCGCGTTCCTTGATAGAGAGAATATCCGAGCGAATGATGCGGGCGTATCCCATCCATCCAAAAGTTATCATCGCGATAAGTGGTGGCCACAAGCTGCGCCCAAGAATTGGTGTTAATACCGAAGAGAAAATGAGCGCCATCATGATATACGGCAGGGTCATGAAAATGTCCGTAATGCGCATGATAAGGTTATCCACCCAACCGCCGTAATATGCCGCAACTGAGCCCAGAATGACACCAATCAGAACAGTGGCAACTACAACAATAATGCCTGTTTTGAAAGCAGTTCGTGTACCCCAGATGATGCCATAAAAAATATCATACTGCCCCTGAGCAGTCCCCAGCAGATGCACCCACTCTTCATTCCCGGTAAGTGTTGTATACCAGAAAGGAACTTCAGGAACATTCCTTTTCCATTCTGCTCCTGGCCCTTTTGGTTCACCGCTAAATCCATCGCGTGGAATTTTCATGGGGTCACTCCCCACAGGCGGTGCTATCACAGGAGCAAAAATTGCTACCAAAATGAAAATCAGGATTAAACCAAAACCAATAACGGAGGCGGGCGTCTTAAACAGACCTTTAACAATACGGTAGTTATCAGGACCCAAAAATCTTTCAAGCCAGGTAATTTTTCGATCGGACTTCGTTTCTTCTAGGAGTTGATTATCTCCGCTTGGAATAGTTGTCATTTCAGCCATGCATTACTCCTTAAGAAAGACGTACGCGCGGGTCAATAAACGCGTAGAGGATATCGACTATTAAATTGGATATGATCAGGATGAAACCGGTAAATATTGCCAGCCCAAGGATGGTAACCACATCCAGTTGGGAAGCAGCTTCGGCGGCTGCCTTGCCGATTCCCGGATAATTATAGACGGTTTCAGTGATTACAACCCCCCCCAAGAGCCCAACAATGCTGCCTCCCATCATGGTGACTACAGGCAACATGGCGTTTGGTCTGGCGTGCTTATTGATCACGTCGTTTTCTTTGAGACCTTTGGCTCTAGCAGTTGTGACATAATCCATGCGCAAGGTTTCCAGCATGGAAGAACGAGTAACCCGCACAAAGGTTGCCCAACTTATGTAAGATAAAGTAATGATCGGCATAATCATATGTCGCATTGCATCCCAAAAAACGTCAAAACGCAGATTTAAGAGCGCATCGATGCTTAATAATTTAGTATATTGCTTGAATTCGCCTGAATAGATCAACTTGCTGACCCAATCAGACATTTTCCCCGGCAGGAACCACTGGTTATTAGCGTAAAGCAGCATTAATAACAGCAAACCGAATACAAAAGTAGGAAATGAAGTGCCAATAATACTGTATATCCGGGCTGCCTGATCGAAAAACTTGTTTTGATTGACTGCTGCCTTTACTCCCATCCAGATGCCAACGGAGAGCATTGGGAAAACCGTCCAAAGTGCCAGATCCACTGTGTTAGGAAACCTGTTTTGAATAATACCTATAACTTCCTGAGAAGCCGTGCGTGAGTAGCCAAAATCTCCATAAAGAATACCGCCATCCCGCTCACCAGTTACCGGGTCTTCGACACCAGTCAACCAACGCCAATACTGCTTGAAAAATGGTTCATCCAATCCGTATTTCTTGATGATGCCTTCGATTTGCTTTTCGTTCTTTGGAAAATCGGTGACATACAAGGCAGAGCGTTCCACCGGACCAAGCAACTGGAGCATGCCAAAAATGATCAGCGTGACACCAATCAATAGAACCGGGACCATGAGCAGCCGGCGTATTATGTAGTTTGTCATTCTTTACCTCTCACTTCATTTTGCCTTTCGGTATGCACAGAAAACTCTTTTATGCACATGCCGAAGAGAAAAATTCACTTCAGGTGCGGGAGCCTTTACAGGCTCCCGCATCGTTTGTTAAAGTAATCTGTGAAATCCTATTGAATATTGAAATTGAACAGGATCACGTCTTGTTGTAAACCAGGTCGACCATAGTACAGGGTCAGAGGTTGACCGTTTCCTTCTTCGCAAAGTTCAAAGCGTTCGAGTCCAAGCTTGGTCGTATCAATGGTGCATACCGGGACTGCTTCGTCGTAGGCATTGGTCTCAGGATTGTAGATCCGGATTTCACCCACCATAGGGTCAACGGCAGCGCGGTTCTCAGCAGGCACGTAGATGATATCTGCATCACCAGCCTGAAGCATGGCGAATCGGGTACCAAACTCGGAAATGTTGAGGAGCGCGACACGTTCAGTCTTGGCAGGTTCGCCCCAATAGTCATCGAAGGCTGTCAGAACAACTTCCTGGTCTGGTGTCCAGTGATCAAGCATGTAAGCACCGGTGCCATTGGTGATAGCGCGGAAGGGATTGTCTGCATCAGCCATGGAGTAGTAATTCTGCCATGTGTCGCAACTTCCATCCCAACCACCTTTCTCGATGACCCATTCCATGTCCATGATTCCACCCCAGTTGTTGGCAATGGTTGCCAGGAAAGGTCCCCAGGGTTGAGCAAGGGTCATGGTGACGGTGCCGGTAGCATCGTCCGCGACAATCTTGGACTTGACAGTCTCACAAGCAGCAACGAGAACTGCCGGATCGTTGGCCATCAGAGATTCGCGATCATCAGCAGAAGCAAAGTCATCCACGATACCAGTGATGTCATCGATACCGACGCCAAAGAAGGGTTCAGCCAACAGCCACTGCGGGGTTGAATAACCGCCCTGCAGCAAACCACGCTGATAGGAATACGCCACATCAGAAGCAGTCAGGTCGCCGCCTTCATGGAATTTGACACCCTCGCGAATCTGGAAGGTCCAGACAGTACCGTCATCAGAAACCTCGTAGGACTCTGCCAACATCGGAACAAAGGCATCAGTCTTAATGTCATCATAGAAGACCAGGGTTTCGTAAATGTTCTGCAGGACTTGACCACTGGCAGTGTCATAGCACGCGGCAGGATCAAGCACCAGGGGATCACCAGTCGAAGCAACAGTTATGGTATCTGGATCAGGTGAAGCCTCAGTTTCGTACATGGTCTTGAAAACATCACCCGAGAAAATCGGGTTCAAAACGCGTCCTTCAACCCATTTTTGCTCGTAACCATGCGAGGTTGCCAAAACAACGGGGACACCCACTGCCTGGTCAAAGTAGAGCTGATTGAATTCCTTATAGACTTCGTGACGTTCAGCAGGATCGGTCAGGGCAACGCCTTTATCAAGCAGTTCCTTGAACTGAGCTTTCAGGTCGGCTGGTAATTGCTGGCGACTGCCGTAAGTACCTGTGGTGTAGGGCTGATACCAGTTGTGAGCATCGTGAATGTCTTCCAACCAGCCACCGGTCATGATCGGGATTTTGAACGCGCGCTGAGCGGTCAGATAGGCCGGCCAGGGCAGACCCAAGACTTCAACGACGAATTTTGGATTGATGGCTGAAAGGTTAGCCTGGAGGATTTCAGCATAGATCTGGCGGGTGGTGTTGCCAGTGTTGTAAAGCATCTGGAGTCTGAAACCCATCTCCCAGACATCATCGGGATCTTCACCAGCGGGGATACCGTCTTTGTCGACATCTGCCAGTTTGAATTCCTCAGCTGACTTTTCAGGATCAAAGGAATAGAAAGGAGCATCCGGGTCATAACCAGGCATGCCGGGCAGAGAGAGGACTTTGGACTGCACTGCCTCACCGTTATAAACTTCTTCCGCTACAATAGCAGCATCAAAAGCATATGCAAAGGCTCTGCGGATATGCACATCATCAAAGAACGTGCCGGGGATGCCATTGCCGTCCAGTTTGTTTGAACCCAGATATGGGTTCAATGCAACTGGCTCCGCAGGCTCCTCAACGACAGGCTCCTCAACGACAGGCTCCTCTACCACGGGTTCCTCAACCACAGGTTCCTGGGCAGGGGGTTCAGTCACAGCGGGAGCTGTTGGGGCGCAAGCGCCCAAAGCGAGGCTTGCTACCATCAAAATTGCTAAAAACAGATAGACTTTACGCATTTTTCTCCTCCTTGAGAGAATTGGTATTTTGATTTGTTAATAGACAGCAAAAGGGTATAGTTTTTCTTTTCTATCGAGCTACCTCCTTTGGTTATCAGGATGATCCCACTTGAAGCATTCCACAAAATGCCCGGGTGAGACCTCCTTAAATTCAGGTCGTGATTCAGCGCAATAACTTTCCGCAATCGGACAGCGAGTTCTGAAGCGGCAGCCTGAGGGTGGATTTGCGGGTGATGGAACATCACCTTCCAAAACGATCCGATCATGGGTTTCATAGAAACCCGGATCCGCGACCGGAATGGCTGATAGTAAGGCTTTGGTATAAGGATGGATGGGATTTTTGTAAATTTCGTTGCGATCGGCCAGTTCTACGATAATACCAAGATACATTACCGCTACGCGATCGCTGATGTGGCGCACCATGGAAAGATCGTGAGCGATAAATAAGTATGTCAGGTCCAATTCTTTCTGCAGATCTTCAAACAGATTGATGACCTGCGCCTGGATGGATACATCAAGAGCAGAAATAGGTTCATCACAGACAATGAACGAGGGGTTGTTCGCCAGGGCGCGTGCGATACCAATGCGCTGACGCTGACCACCCGAAAACTCGTGAGGGTATCGCAGCATGAAATCAGGGTCAAGTTTAACCAAACCCATCAGCTCACGAACACGTTCATCAATCGCTTTGCCGCTGGCAGTCCCAAAAGCTACTAATGGTTCCGCGACTATGTCGCGAATGGTCATGCGGGGATTCAAACTTGCGTATGGATCCTGAAAAATCATCTGGACATTTTTTCGCATATGGCGCATTGGTTCATTCTTTAAAGCAGTCAGCTCGATATCTTCATAGAAAACCTTGCCTGCGGTAGGTTGGTATAACTGCAGCATTGTGCGGCCTGTGGTGGATTTTCCGCAGCCCGATTCCCCCACCAGCCCAAGCGTCTCTCCGCGATGGATTTTGAAACTAACGCCGTCCACAGCGCGTACTGCCCCAACTTGTCGGCGGATAACACCCCGGTAAATTGGGAAATGCATTTTTAGATCGTCTACATGGATAAGAACTTCATTTTCTGTCATGCGCGTTCGCTCCCGGTAACAGTGTCAACCCAACATGCCACTTTATGATTGTCATTTATTGATTCTAAAAGCGGGTTCTCATTGCGACAGCGTTCTGTAACCCAGCGGCAGCGGGGAGAAAACGGACAGCTGCGCGGTTTTTGGTAGAGCATTGGAGGCATTCCTTCGATGGAGTACAAACGCTTTCGTCCCTGCGCCTGGATCTGCGGGAGACTGCCAATCAGGCCAATGGTATAAGGATGCCGCGGATTGGCATATAGTTCTTTTACTGATGCTTCTTCAATGATGAATCCACCATACATGACAGCCACTCGATGGGCAATGCTGGCAACCACTCCCAGGTCATGCGTGATCCAGATGATTGCCATGCCCAATTCTTCGCGCAGTCGGATGACAAGCTCAACGATCTGCGCCTGGATGGTTACATCCAAGGCTGTAGTAGGCTCATCCGCAATCAGGATTTGCGGCGAACAACTGAGCGCCATAGCAATCATAACGCGCTGACGCATACCACCGGAATATTGATGTGGATAGTCCTTCAGGCGATCTGCAGCCCGTGGAATGCCGACCAACTCAAGCAATTCAACCGATCGATCGCGCGCTTGTGCCTTATTAAAACCCATGTGCAGCATCAGAGGTTCTGCCATCTGTTTGCCTATGGTCATGACTGGGTTCAAAGAGGTCATAGGATCCTGAAAGACCATCGAGATTTGCCCACCTCTGACTTGCCGGATCTCATCGTTGTCCATTTGGAGCAAGTCCTGCCCTCTGAACAGAGCTTGCCCGGCGACTATTTTGCCAGGAGGCTGTGGGATTAGCTTCAGGATGGAAAGCATCGAGACACTCTTGCCGCAACCGCTTTCGCCGACCACTCCCAAAGTCTCACCTTCTTTGAGAGTAAAACCGACGCCATTGACAGCATGGACAATCCCTTCCGGGGTTTTGAACTGCGTCTCCAGTCCTTGTACGTTCAGTAGTTCACTTGTCATCAATTTGTCCTTAATTGAACTTTGTCAGGCCTCTGCCTTGAATGCGTAATAATCATTTATTATGTTGTTAGGGGTACTGGAATATTGCTACGCAAAATTATATCATCAACATAAACATCGATTCTGGTAATTTTTCGATCTTCGTGGGCATAATATTGATCGGCCTTGAACTTAGGTTTGATAATCTCACAGAAACTTGGTTGCGAATAGACCACATGGCAGAGCGCCCATTCGTCCTCAAAATCTACCAGCACCTTCATCATACCAAGGTAATTATCCGAGGAAACTACCGTCAGGCTGTGTGATTCCAGCACAAGATCACCCAATGGTTGGACGACACCCAGGCGCATTTCTCGCGCTTTAAATGGGTCGACTTCCTGACCGTAGTAATTTGCGCCGTTTTGCAGAAGTTTTTCGATAATGACCAGGGGCTCACGGAAATGACTCGTCATCAACAAATCGCCCGATATTCCCGCACCGGTCATAAATATAAGGCAAACAAGCAAAGGAAGCAGAACGCCCATTGTGCTTGATGATGCTAAACTCTGATCAATCAGTAGGTTCTCCATGATCCCGCATAGGATGCAAGTAAGTCCAATAGCGAAAATGCCATAAAACCAGTATAATCCAACTTTCTCAAGATCATCGAACTTTATGATTTGAGCGTAATCAGGTTTGATCCTGTTGAACAACCAGGGCGAGAATTTTGTGGGGAGGTTTATGACCAGATAGGTAAACAAAACGGCTAAACCCGTCCACAGAAGCAGGCTCACCAATCCATTTTCGAATTTCGCGGTCAGGTAACCCGCCAGAACCCCTGCCAGCAGGCAGATAAACAGTGCGGGAAAAAATTTGAGAAAAGGCAGCGAAGCATGATACCGGGATAATACGATGGCATCCATCCCCCAGCCAGCCAGTGTAAAAAACAATCCGGCAGTGAAACCATACAAAACACCGAGGTTTATCCGCTTGCGCGAAAACTCGCTAACCATATTAAAATTATATCCTAAATTTTAGTACTTGGTAATTAACATTTAGTGGTGTGTTAACATTTAGTGGTGTCCAAATAGGACGTCATTGTAAGTTTTCATCTGTCATTGCGAGGAACGAAGCAATCTAAACTCTCAACCTCAAAGACCGATAACAGGTCACAACGATACCTAATCTTCACACCTGAGTTTCTCATTTTTTCGATTTTTTTTGAATATTCTCTCGTTGGGGAGCTGTTTTCAGGGCACTAAAATAAGAAGCTCCGGAGGCTTTCAGTTTAAATTGCTCCGTATCTCACTATGACGGGAAAGGTCATATGGAGACCTTCGGTCAATTCCCGTGCATGGTCGCCCTGGATTAAAAACCAGGGCAGGTGAAACCGGCACGATCAGGAACTGTCATTGCGAACTTCTGTTAATCTGTCATTTAATCTGTCATTGCGAACTTCTTTTGTGAAGCAATCTAAAATGATGGAATGTCAGAAATGGTGGAGGTTGCAAAATGCAGTTGTTACCCGCGAAGCGGAAGGGGTTAGGTGTTTGTGACCCTCTCACGCTGCTGATGTGCAAACTGTTTAGATTGCTTCGTGCCTCGCAATGACAGATAACGAATGACCCCAAAGCAGGGCTTTTCCTGATCCCCTACCCTGACGGGCACTTCGTCGAGGAAGGAGGATAAAGGGGGTGAGTCTTGTTATCCTGAATGCGGTGAATATTCTGATCACTAATAATCAGATTCTTCGCAAAAGAGGCTCAGAATGACAATTACTATTTTTGGTGGGTTGACTATCGCGAGGCATAGGTTGGTATGGATTCCATGACGCCATACTATTCGAGCACGATGACCCAGCCTGCGATCGCATTTTCCGATATTTTTTGAATATTCTCTCGTTGGGAAGCTGTTTTCAGGGCACTAAAATGAGAAACTCCGGCATTAAAAGTATATCCTAAATTTTAGTACTTGGTAATTAACATTTAGTGGCATGTCAGATTCGTGCCTGGAATTCTGCCCTGGGTTCAATGACAGCTCATTTCCCAATCCCACACCTAAACAGGCGATTAACCAAGAACAGGATGCCGATCGGCATCCTGTTCTGTTGAATTTCTAAGCTTTAGTTTCTGCGATCCCGACGATCACCACCAGAACTTCGGCGGTCTCCACCAGAGCTTCGGCGGTCCCCGCCGGAGCTTCGGCGATTACCACCGCTTTTGCCGCCCTTGGGTTTGTCGTGCTCGCGTGCTTCCTCGGGGGTCCAGCCCTCAAGCAAAGCCTGGCGCGATAAGCGAATCTTGCCTTCAGAGGTCACATCGGTCACCATTACGGTCAGTTCATCACCTACATTGACCACGTCCTCAATCTTTTCAACGCGTTCGCTGGAAAGTTGGGAAATGTGCACCATGCCGTCCATACCGGGCAAAATCTCGATAAAAGCGCCAAAATCGGTTACCCGAACGCACTTTCCGGTGTAGATCTTGCCGATCTCAGCCGTTTCAGTCACTGCCAAAATGCGGTCGCGCGCTTCTTCGAAGCCGACGCCGTCGACGGAGGCAATGTAAACCGTGCCGTCATCGTCGATATCGATCTTGGTGTTAGTTTCTTCCTGGAGGGCTCGAATGTTCTTGCCGCCAGGGCCGATGATCGCGCCAATTTTGTCAATCGGCACCTTCACCGACTCGATCCGTGGAACGTGCGGCTTGAGGCTCGTGCGAGGCTCGGCAATGGTCGCTAACATCTGGTCCAGAATGTAGAATCGGGCAGCCTGAGCGCGTTCCAATGCCTCTGCCATGATTTCCGAGGTGATCCCGGTGGTCTTGATGTCCATCTGCAGGGCGGTGATGCCATTGCGGGTACCCGCAACCTTGAAGTCCATATCCCCGAGGTGATCTTCGGTTCCCAGGATGTCGGTCAGGATGGCGTACTTATCGCCTTCCATAATCAATCCCATCGCCACGCCGGATACCGGTGCCAAAATCGGCACACCGCAATCCATCAGCGCCAGGGTTGAACCGCAAACCGATGCCATCGAGGATGAACCGTTCGAAGCCATGACCTCAGACACCAATCGCAGAGTGTAGGGGAAGGTTTTCTCATCAGGGATCACAGGCACCAAGGCTCGTTCGGCCAGTGCGCCGTGCCCAATCTCACGCCGGGACTGACCGCCAATGCGTTTGGTCTCACCGGTGGAGTAGGGAGGGAAGTTGTAATGATGCATGTAGCGTTTCGAATCCATGCCGTTGAGGTTGTCCAATTCCTGGGCTTCCTTGGGGGTGCCAAGGGTTGCCAGGGTCAGAACCTGGGTCTCACCGCGGGTGAACAGACCGGAGCCATGCGCGCGAGGGGCGATATCAACTTCGCAGGTAATGTCGCGCACTTCGTAAACCTTGCGGTTGTCGGGGCGCTTGCCTTGGTTCAGGATGCGCTCGCGGATGATGGCTTTCTCAGCCTCATCATAAGCCGCGCCGTAAGCGGCCACAGCTTCGGGGGTTGGCTCTTCGCCAGCCTGCTCAAGGATGTAAGCCTCTTTAATCTCAGCGATGCCGCCATAGAGGTTGTCTTTGCTGTAGTCCTGATCCAACAAAGCTTCCAGGCGGGAACGAACTGCTTCTTTTGCCTGGGCGATCAGATTGGTATCTTTCTCAGCCAGTTTAACGATTTTCTTGGCTTTGCCTAATTCGGCAGCCATACGTAGCTGGGTTTCGATGATCGGCTGGATGGACTCGTGCGCCAATTGCAGCGCTTCAGCCATCAAGACTTCAGTCACTTCGTTCGCGCCGGCTTCCACCATCAGGAGGGCCTCCTTGGTGCCTGCCACGCGCAGATCGAGTGTGGAAATTTCCATTTCCTGTATGGTGGGGTTCACCACCAATTTGCCGTCCACAAATCCAACGCGCACTGCGCCGACCGGACCGCCAAAGGGGATGTCCGAGATCATCAAAGCAGCCGAAGCGGCGTTGATCGCGAGCATGTCCAGCGGATTTTCGTTGTCAGCAGAGAGCGACATCAGCACCACCTGCACTTCGTTGCGCATGCCTTCGGGGAAGAGCGGGCGGAGTGGGCGGTCTGTGATGCGAGCCACGAGCGTGGCATCGGTGGAGGGGCGTCCTTCGCGACGGAAGAACGAACCGGGGATCTTTCCGCCGGCGTACATACGTTCTTCGTAGTCCACGGTCAGCGGGAAAAAGTCGGTTCCTTCGCGCACACCACCCATGGTGGCGGCGGCGAACATCATACTGTCACCCTGGCGCAGGATTACTGATCCGCCTGCAAGGCGGGCGATCCTACCGGTCTCAAAGGTGACCTCTTTACCACCCAGGGTAGTTGAAAAATACTTAGCTTCTGGTTTCATGTTGTCCTTTCACTGTTGGCCAGTTCAGGGACTGAAAGCCGCCGCTCAGAAACTGATCAGCAATTTTCAATACCCGACTGGCAAATATCGACTTGTTAATTAGTAGGCACGAAAACTCCCCCGCCTTTATTTATAAAAGGCAGTGGGAGTCAATTTCGCGCAAACGACCTTCATTTAAACTTATTTCCGGCGAATATTCAGAGATTCCGTGATCGCCAGGAAACTATCATAATTCTTCTGGCGCAAATAAGCCAAAAGACGACGGCGCTGACCCACCAGCTTCAACAGACCGCGGCGAGATGACTCGTCGTGCTTGTTAATGCGCAGGTGATCGGTCAGTTGGGTGATACGCTTTGAAAGCAGAGCAATCTGGACCTCGGGGGAACCCGTGTCGCCTGCTTCTCGTGCGTACTTCTCAATTATTTCGGTTTTCAATTCTTTTTTCAATGCCATGACGTATGCTCCTATAGCTTTTGTTTTATTGCAGGTCTCCTTGCTCGCAGCCCAAAATGCAGGACCGCTCACCGGACCAGTCATGCAGTGATTATAACACGCTCCCGCCGGTGCGCAAGCGCTTGTCAAGGGCGTTTTGTTTTGCAAAAAAAGTGAAGAGATATGCGGAGCCTGCTGCTGCCATTTATGGTGGCATTGACACTATTTACAGTATTTACAGTATTTACAGTGTTTTTTGATGGCGCCGGATGGCTGTTTGAGTGCTTGAACCTTTATGTTAATGTGCGGAGCTTGAATGGCGTGGTTATGATAGCACATTTGTTCTGTTATTGCAAACCGAATTGCCGGCCCCCGAAAGGGCGCAGATCCTGCCCTGTGCCCGCGTAGCAGGGTACTGGGTATTGCGACTGCTTGCGTACAGAGTAGGAACGAAGCAATCTAAAATCTCGACCCACCAAGACGGTGTGACTTCCGAAACGAGGTTAGTTTGTAGGTTGGGTGCAGCGACGCAGGAGCGTAACCCAACATTCACGATGAATCAAATCAAATTTCGTTGGGTTCCGCTCAATGACACAAATTGTGTAGAAAGCGGTTTTATCGCTCCACCCAACCTACTATTCTTTATCTGTCACATTGTGCCCCATGTGCCCGCGTAGCAGGGTACTGGGTATTGCGACTGTTTAAACAAAGAGTAGGAACGAAGCAATCTTAAATCTTGACCCACCAATACGGTGTGACTTCCGATCTGTCACATTGTGCCCCCTGTGCCCGCGTAGCAGGGTACTGGGCATTGCGACTGCTTGCGACGAAGCAATCTAAAATCTCGACCCACCAGGACGGTTTGACTTCCGAAACAGGCTTGCATCGTGCTCTTTCTGTCATTGCGAGGTACGAAGCAATCTAATATCTCGACCCACCAAGACAGTATGACTTCCAAAACAAGGCTCGTGCTCTGCCAGCAGTTTAGATTGCCGCGCAAAAGAGACTCGCAATGACGGATTAAAAAGACTCCCTCGCAAAAATCGTGCCTTTGCCCCATTTTCACCGTCGAGGACGCTCTCACGATCTTTGCCAAAGATAATCACCTGCGAACACAAACCAAAAGAACCCACCCCCTCAATCCCCCTTTCCCTTTCGCTGCGCTACACGGATCTTCGACCTTCGCCTCGTTCCTCGGCTCGAGGGGGTGAGATTTTGGGCAGGCGCAAGCACAGGGTAGGGTATGCACCGCCTGCCCTGGTAGCGAAGCGGAGAGGGTTCCGGAAACCGGACGGATTGGGCATGGTAGGGGCTTGGCATGGTAGGGGCTTGGCATGGTAGGGGCTTGGCATGCCAAGCCCACGTTTCTATCATCACTGGCGCAATTCTGGGGCAGGTTGTGACAGATTAGAAACCGCACGGGGTATAATCAAACCAGCCTGCCCAAAGACGGGCGGGGCGGAGAAAAAAACGAGAGGGAACCCCCATGCTCACCTGGACCGAAATCGAAACCCGCGCGTCCGCCTTCCCCAACCGATCACTTATCCAAAAAAAGGAGCCATCCCATGAAGAATTTTGATACAGTCCACGAAGTCCTGCCAGGTGGTCAGAAAGCTGTGGTCGTGTTCACCCGCGGCGAGAAGCTTGGCTACGATGACGGCGGCTATGGCGGCACCGGCAACTGGAAAACGACCCTCACTAAACTGGACGAGGTCGAAAAGGTCATCATCTACCTGAGAGAAAAAGGGCAGAGCGGTGGGCGGATCTTTGTGGGCAATTACGTCAGCCACGCCCCTTCCCCCGAGCCAGAGCGCGTCATCATCTACTTCTCCCATTTGAAAGAGATCGGCCTGACCCCCTCCACCTGGCCCGAATTTGGCAGCTTCGGTCAAAATCCGGTTGGATTTTTGGGCGAGTTCTGATTTATGCGGTTGTGTTGTCAGGTTCAACACCAGAACCTGACCTATTAATTCTTATAAATTTGAGTCTTTCTATATCGCTAAATTGTTAATTTTCATGTATAGATTGTCAAATAGTGCAACAATTTCCGGATCCTCACTTATGTCTGAAAGGCATTTATCGACGTCGTAATATTTTGTTTCAAGGTATTTATCAAAAAGCTGTGAACCACGCATGATATTTCTTGAAGGTGTATGAATAGGCCCATAACGTTTAGTGGAGTTAAAGTAATAAATTATGGGGACAAGCTGTCGTTTATCTGTAATATTATAACGGACAGCTAATCCTGCCCACGTTTTAATAAATTTTCTATTTATATCGGCAAACTTTCCAGTATCGTGGTCATCATTGTACTTTATCTCTGTATAAACCATTTGGCCTGTTTTTGTAACAAACAAACTATCGATATCTTTAACAATTCCTTGCCGATCTTTGGAAGTTGCTTGATTTTCAATAGAGATTATTTGATCGAGTAATTCGTCAAATTGAGAAGTGCAATCATCTGGACTATCAGGTAATTGGCGATAGGTTATATATGAATCAATTAAAGCATCAGTTTTTTGTGTAAAAAAAAGGCGTCTCTTCTTGCCAGATTCATCCAAAGCATCAACGTTAGAATCAAGTTCCACAAGATTGCTTAGAAGGTCTTCTATAAAATTTCCAAACTTAATGTTTAGACCTTGTAATATTCCGCCTAAAATTCGGTATTTTATCGGTATAAAATGCACCTTATCTTCATGTTTTCGAACCATGGCCGAAATGTTTTTATTTGATGCGCTTTGGTCAATAAGTTTTAGTATTGTTTTCTTTATTACTTCTTTAATTTCTTCAGTCATTAATCAACCCATTTTCCTTAAGGAAACGCTGTCTAATCTCGTCTAAAAGAAATAATTGGTTTTCTCCTTTAACATACCAATGATCCCAACCATTGCAAGGTGAGCCGTTTGATAAGTGTTTCCCAACCTGATGAATTGAACCTGTAAAACCATCTAAGTATTCGATTCGAGAATCTGGTTTTATCATTGCCGTCATTGATTGACTCTTATCAAAGTAAAGAGTTTGACCCGGAATCAAATATCCATTTTCAACCAATTTTGAAAATTCTACCTTTGGTCTACTCATTTTTTCGCTTCTAACATCGAATAATTCACCGGAAAAAAGTCCAGGATTAATGTTGTCTATTCTTTTTTGTGCAACCTTAATGTACTTGTCCTCTTTCTCTATTCCAATCCATCTTCTATGCAAAATCTTTGCTACAGCCCCAGTGGTTCCACTCCCAAAGAACGGATCTAAAACAATATCATCTGGATTGCTTGAAGATAAGATGACGCGGTATAGCAAATCTTGTGGTTTTTGAGTTGAATGTGCTTTTTTCCCTTCATCGTCTCTTACTCTTTCCTTTCCTGTGGCAAGTGATAATAACCACCAATCGCTCCTCATTTGTTTATCATCATTTAATTCTTTCATTGCATGATGATTAAAGGTGTATTTAGAATTTTTTCCTGAAGCAGCCCAAATGAGAGTTTCATGGGCGTTTGTAAATCTTACGCCTCGAAAATTTGGCATTGGATTGGACTTGATCCAAATTACATCATTTAGGATCCAAAATCCTAAATCCTGCATGATTTTCCCAACACGGAAGATGTTATGGTAAGAACCTATTACCCAGATAGAACCTGTCGGTTTTAAAACCCTTCTGCATGCGGTTAGCCAATCACTGGTGAATTCGTCATACTGCGAAAAAGAATCAAATTGATCCCAGTTATCATTGACAGCATCTACTTTAGACATGTTAGGTCTATGAAGATCATTTTTGAGTTGCAAATTATAAGGCGGGTCTGCAAAAATCAAGTCTATTGACTGCTCTGGCAATGAATTAAGGACCTCAACACAGTCACCCTGAATTATTTGATTAATTGGAAAATCCATCTATGCTCCTAAAACATAATTGATATTATTGTAATTCGTAAAGAACTTGTCCTTTTCTTGCTTTTGCTACTTAACGTAGATCCTTGTTATCATCTGCCACTAACTAATCAACATACTTACAATTTTGTTAATAATTCGAATAATTCCGATATTCTATTAATGAGTTCAGTACACTTATTGGTATTATTCGATTTCTTCATTCAAAAGATCCTCGAAATACCGAAGACCGTTATCTGCTCCTTTCAATACCATCTCGTAATGAGTCTTTATTGCCTTTTCAGCGAGTTGAGGTAGATCTTCGATGGTTCTTCCGTGAGCGTGAGTGCTTCGATAATCCCACATCTTTCTCGAGTATAGGATCAATTCATCTGGAGATGTGATACCACTGTCGACAAAGAAATCCTTGAAAGCAGAGTCCCAGTTTTTAGCAATTACACATTGAATTGTTGTATTAAAGTTTAAGTGCTCCCAAACCAGATTTCTTTCCAACTCTGCCTTCTTTATTGCTTTGTTAATTGCTTTTTGGTCAGGGAACACGGCTGAATCTTTATACCACTCTGGTCCATATTCCATTTCCATAAACAAATTTGCCAAGTGATTGAGTTTATATTCCAAACTGGTTATTTTGTCAGAAAGTTTCTCTTCTGGGAGAACTAATCCGAAACCAAATTCAGCTTGGTAATTCTCTTGCAAGTACAAAATAAACTCATTTCTTTGCGCAAGTTTTTCTGCCTTAGATGTTAGTTTCCTTCGCAAACTCTTTATTTCTTGATCTGATAAGCTAATAAAATACTCACTTATTTTTTTAGTAATTTCTATCGTGAGTTCTTCTGTAGGTTTTCGTTTGATATACATCAAGAAAACTTTAAAAAGGGAAACCATTACAGAAATCACGCCGTCAGAGAACAACTTATCTGCTGTGCCTGCTGAAAGATTGTCAGCGAATTTCGTAAAAAATAAGTTCATCGCTTTTGACAAATTGCTGGCGTACGTTTCATGATCAAGGCTCCATATCGGATTGTTAATCTGATGTGATCCGCTTGGTAGTAATTCGAGTGTTAGTTGCTCATCTTTAATGGTTGTACAAATGTTGTTAAAACTAAACTTGCCTTCACCCATTGAGGGAATTCTTACATTATTTTCAAAGAAGCTATCTTTGGTGGAACGCAATTTCTTTACAGCTAATGAAATTCTTCCCTCGTCTGATTCTGGGCTAATTGTACCTAGAATATCCCACAGCAAATCGGCGTTGACCCTTTTGGCTTCTCGATTGATATCTAAGAAGTATTCGGCTTGCTTTTCTGTAGGGATGTTAGCAAATGCAGTGACAAATATTCTGCCAGGTACAGTGCTGTAATTATGAGAGAAAAGCCTGTGTTGACCGTCAATAACCCAGCAGGAATCGAATTGATCTTTAATAGTCAAAGTGCCATATTGCTGCCATGTATTATCAACATTGTCAACCTCTATAGGCGTAAAGCTATAACAATTTTTACTTAAGGAGACGACAATGCTATTAGGAAAAACCATGCCCTTATTAATATATTTAGCAATTTGGCTTAATCTAGATTTAGATATCATCCTTTGGTAGAAATTGAGATCACCTTCTCGTCGTCGAGCCACATAGCAAAACTTGGAAAATTTTCTTGCTTCAACACAAAATGTAAAGATCTTATATTTTTTCTTTCCGGCCGATTTTACCTCAAACGCAGGCAATAAAAGTTCCTCGCTTGATTCTGGTTTAATTTTAATGTCGGCAAGCAAGCTGTACAGAGCATTGGTAGAAATTATTCGAGACAATTGGTTGTAGTATTCAAGATAACTCTTGTCCCAAATTAGCACTTGGGGTCTACCTTTTATTCCTTTTTCTTTGAGTAGCTCAAGGTTTTCTGTCTGATCAATCACCAAGATTCTTAAATATTTAGTGTACTTCTTATACACAGGATGTTTCTTTAAAGCATTAATCTTCTCATTAGATTCGCCCCGAAATTTGTCCAGTTTTCCAGGTAAATCGGCAATTTGGGTTGTACATTCAAAAACTAAGAGGGTCTTCTCGTGCCCTCCAACTCCATCAATTTGTCTACCACCAACAACGAAGTTACCCCCTCCATTTACATCATCAAATCCCATTTTTCGTAAAAATGACAATAAGGACTTTTCTTGATCTGTCGCTCTATCTGGTTCAGGCATACTGATTCCCTTCTATTAGAAACCGAATTATTGCTCGGTTACGTTTAGTATAATCGAGGAATTAAAAAGATTGACGAACATGAGTTATTTACAAACACGTGTTGACTATTATCTCTGCATAAATTGTCTCAAGACTTCTGCTTTTCCCTGCGAGATTTCTAAAGATCAATTGCTAGCCTTGAAATACAACCATGGATAGGTGCGCACAAGTAAGTAGAAAAGAAAGTCTTTGGGGTAAGGTTTGAGATACCAGTGCAGACATCACAAAAGTTGGCATTTGACAGGGGTGATATGTGGTGGGTGATAGGTGATAGGCAGCAGCAACCGTAGGCCGGGTCATTGTGCTTGAATAGGATCCGAAATTGAACCCGGCAAATTGTTGGCATATCACCATGGGTTGGTGAGAAAAAAAATAGAAAGGAATGGTTGTGGGCTCAGGCTTCTGTCGTCAGGTTCAACCCTTGCAGCGTTGCTGCGAGAGCAGGCCCAGATACTCTTCGAGCACTATGACCTGACCTACGCCTGGCGCTTGGATTAAAGGCGAAAGACAATGACAGGGTCTTCTGAGGTGGACAGCAGTGCAAAGCCCTCCTCTGCGGGATGCCTCGACTTGCATGACCCACTCCCCCGTTCGCTGCGCTCGCGGACCCTCTCCCATTCGGTCACTTCTTTCCCGGAGAGGGATAATCAGACCCCCTCCAGCCGAGGAACGAGGCGAAGGTCGAAGATCCGTGTAGCGCAGCGGAAGGGAAGTGGGGATAAAGGGTATAGTTGGCATCTGTTATGCACCCCCTCCAGCGAAGCGATGGGAGGGGGATTGAGGGGGTGGGTTCGTGAGGTTTTGCGTTTTTGATATGCACAAAAACGCGCAAAAGCGCAAAAGCTCCGCCCAATGCAGCCCGGGAGATTGCTTCGCTACGCTCGCAATGACGCCAAAATTCGTCATTGCGAGGGAGCCTGCGACCGCGGCAATCTCCCTACTCGCACCGGGAGATTGCTTCACTTCGTTCGCAATGACGGTGGATACGATGTGGCGGGCTTGGCATGCCAAGCCCCTACATTACCCAGATGGCACTTAGTAAAATGGGTAGCTCGTAGGATCGACGGCCGTTCAAAGCCCCCAATTCTCTCCACCAGCACGCCCTGCCTGATACAATAATTATCCTGATCAAGGAGGATGGCATGAACGGATTGGACACACGCGCGCTTGAAGCATTTATCGTCAGAGCCAAAGCCAATACCTACGTGGGAGGGGGGCAGAAAAGCCTGGCATACCGGCCGCACTCCCACGATCTGCAATTCCACGAAGGCTCTTTTTCGTATTTGGATAGCTATTTCGGCGGGACGGATTTCATCGGGCAGGAAGTGGTCTATTTCGAGGTAAAACCGGTCTGGGCGATGAACTATTACGGCCGGATCCTCAACCCCGCTTTGATCGACGGACAGACCGCCGGAAGGATCATCATGGAAAGCCTGGCCAAGCTTTATCAGCAAGGACGTTTTTTGGGCGGATTTGAAAATGAGACCTCCCTGGGAACCTATTTTGACACGAATGAGGGCGATGTTTCGTCCTTCAGAGGGTTGGAGTGGATCACCGTACAAGGGCAGAAAGCATACGAACTCGTTTATCACGGGGGTTTGGTGAAGGAGTAGGTGGTAGGTGATAGGTGATGGGTGATAGGTGGTGGGTGATAGGTGGTGGGTAATAGGAGACCGAGACAATCCACCCATAATGCAAATTGGGAGGTTGCTTCACTTCGTTCGCAATGACGGATGAGCACGATGTGGCGGGCTTGGCATGCCAAGCCCCTACGTTACCGAATGGCATGATCTGACGGGAGTGGCAGGCAGGCGCCCGCCCAGCCTGAATCTCACCCCCTCCAGCGAAGCGCAGGGTCGCAGATCCGTGTAGCGCAGCGGAAGGGAAGTGGGGATAAAGGGTATGGTTGGCATCTGTTATGCACCCCCTCCAGCGAAGCGATGGGAGGGGGATTGAGGGGGTGGGTTCGTGAGGTTTTGCGTTTTTGATATGCACAAAAACGCGCAAAAGCGCAAAAGCTCCGCTCCATATAATCAGGCCCTACGCTCGCAATGACGAATCGCTACGGGGAGCAGGCCCCGCCCTACGGGGAATTTGTCTTGAGCTACGGATGTTTCGAGAAAGTGCAAAAATGACACAGCAAAAAACATTGCACTTTTGCACTTTCTCATTTCTTACTAACCAACGAGGAATTAAAGTAGCAGCAATTGTGATGCATTACAACTACCTTACTCCGTTTTTGCCCTATTCTGATGTTACAATATCCCCATCTGATCCACTCCCATGAGGGAGTAATATTTGAATCATTAAGGAGAGTTAATGACAGAGGCAGATTCCCGAATTCAGAAGCTTAAAAGCATGCAGGAAGCTTCCAAACTTGGTGGCGGACAAGACCGCATCGACAAGCAGCACGCCAAGGGCAGTCTCACCGCGCGCGAGCGCATCGAACTGCTGCTCGATCCCGGTACCTTCCGCGAAATCGGCAGCATGGTCACCCCGCTCAACCCACCCGAAGGCGATGAAACGCTCGGCGACGGCGTTGTGACTGGTTATGGCAGCGTTGATGGGCGCACCGTTTACGTCTACGCGCAGGACTTCACCGTCCAGGGCGGCTCGCTCGGTGAGATCCACGCGCAGAAGATCTGCCGCGTGATGGACCTCGCTGTTAAAACCGGCTCCCCGATCATCGGCATGATCGATTCCGGCGGCGCGCGCATCCAGGAGGGCGTAAGAAGCCTGGGCGGCTACGCCGAGATCTTCAAGCGCAACGCGATTTACTCTGGTGTAGTTCCCCAGATCAGCCTGATCATGGGCCCTTGCGCTGGCGGCGCTTCGTATTCTCCCGCAGTCACCGACCTGATCATCATGGTCAAGGGCAAATCCTACATGTTCCTCACCGGACCCGCGGTCATCAAGACCGTCACCGGCGAAGAAGTGGATTCGGAGACCCTCGGCGGCGCTGACGTCCACCTGACCACCAGCGGCAACTGCCATATGGTCGGCGCGAGCGACCAGGACGCCATTGCTTTGGCACGCCAGGCACTTTCCTACCTGCCGTCAAACAATGTGGACATTCCCCCGGTGCACCCCACCCAGGATGCTCCTACCCGCCGCACTGAAGCTCTCAACGACCTCGTGCCCATCGACCCGACCATGCCCTACAGTATGCGCTCCGCAATCGACGCCATCATGGACCAGGGCTCCTTCCTCGAGCTGCAGGCTGGCTACGCGCCCAACGCCATCGTTGGATTTGCCCGTCTGGCTGGCCGCCCCGTGGGCGTCGTCTCGCAGGAACCGATGATGATGGCGGGCGTGATGGACATCAACTCTGCCGATAAGATTGCCCGCACAGTGCGCCTGTGCGATGCCTTCAACCTGCCGATCGTGACCTTCGTCGACTCCCCCGGCTTCCTGCCAGGCGTCGCGCAGGAATACGGCGGCATCATCCGCCACGGCGCAAAAGTGCTCTATGCCTATGCGGAAGCGACTGTCCCGAAGGTCAGCGTGGTGACACGCAAGGCTTATGGCGGCGCTTACGTGGTCATGAGCAGTAAGTACCTCGGCACCGATATCACCTACGCCTGGCCTTCCGCTGAAATCGCGGTCATGGGTGCTGAAGGCGCTGCCAACATCCTGTATGGCAGGCAGATCAAAGCAGCAGAAGACCCTGAAGCCGAACGCAAACGCCTCACCCAGGAGTACCAGGAAACCTACCTGAACCCCTATGTTGCCGCCAAAGCCGGCTACATTGATGAGGTCATCGAACCTGCTGAGACCCGCCAGAAGCTGATCGAAGCGCTTGCGGCTCTGCAGAACAAAGTCGAAACCAATCCGCCGCGCAAGCACGGCAATATGCCGGTCTAAGGGGGAATCATGTTAGAAATCCTGAAACAAGGTTTGCTGATCACAGTGGTAGGCATGGGGATTGTGTTCGCGATGATCCTCATCCTATGGGGCATCATGGTTCTGCTGGTCAGGATCACAAGTAGAACCGAGAAGGAAAAGCCCGCCGAAGAAAGTGCAGTCTCTTTGCCAGAGCCTGTGGTTGAAACGGCTCCGGGCGATGCCTCTGCTCTCGCTGCCGCTATTGCAGTGGCTTACGCACTGAGCGCCAAACCCAAAACGGTTTTTGCAGCCGATACCCAATCCATTCAAACCGGCAGCACCTGGCTTGCCGCAGGTCGCGCGCAGCAGATCGCGCGACAGTCAAACAGAGGACGAAGCGCATGATCATTAAAGTTGAAATCGAAGGAAAAGTCTACACCGTTACCATCAAAGACATCCACAGCAACCCCGTTCTGGCTGAAGTCGACGGCAAGGTTTACCAGGTTTTCCCTGAGGCTCAAGGCCCTGCAATAATCCCCGCCGCTACGGTTCAACCCGCTTCAGTTCCCACAGCCGCACAAGCTGCGCCTGCGCCGAGTGCTGGTAACAGTTTGACATTGAACGCTCCTCTTCCGGGAGTGATCGTGGCTATCGATGTCCAGCCTGGTGAAACAGTAAAATCGGGTCAGCAGGTCTGCACACTGGAAGCAATGAAGATGAAAAACACTATTCGCTCTGACCGGGATGGTGTCATCGCCCAGGTGAACGTGAATGTCGGCGATTTGGTCAAGCACAACCAGCCGCTCTTCACCTTCCAGGCATAGGAGCAGGCATGGACTTTACCCAGTTAATTTCTGACCTCACGAAGGGATTTGACAAATTCACCTGGTTGAATGCCGTCATGATTTTGGTCGCCCTGGTGTTGATCTACCTCGCCATCTGGAAGGAATACGAACCCGTTTTGCTGCTTCCAATTGGCTTCGGCTGCCTCATCGCAAACCTGGGCATGTCAAACGAACTCGGCTTCATGAAGGTCATCTACGATGCCGGCATCAAAACGGAACTCTTCCCGCTGCTGATTTTCATCGGCGTCGGCGCCATGATCGACTTCAGCCCACTGCTCAGCCAGCCAAGCCTGGTGCTGTTGGGAGCAGCCGGGCAATTTGGCATCTATTTCACGCTCATCCTGGCAATCATCTTAGGCTTTCCGCTGCATGAAGCAGCCGCGATTGGCTCGATCGGAGCAATCGACGGACCGACCGCAATTTTTGTTGGCGAGCGCCTGGCGCCCAACATTATTGCGCCTATCGCGGTAGCCGCCTATTCCTACATGAGCCTTATCCCAATCATTCAGCCTCCAATCATGAAGCTGATGACCAGCCGCAGAGAGCGCCTGATCCGCATGGAATATTCCCCCAAGCCGGTATCGCGCCTCACCCTGGTGTTATTCCCCATCATTGTGACGCTGCTCGTGGCGCTTGTCGCCCCGGACGCAGCCCCACTGATGGCTGCCCTTATGCTCGGCAACCTGCTGCGTGAGGCCTTGGTGGTGGAGCGTCTGAGCAAGATGGCGCAAAACGAGCTGATCAACATCGCCACCCTCTTTTTGGGGCTGGCAATTGGCTCCACCATGACCGCTCAAAGCTTTCTGAACCTCGACACGCTCATGATCCTGGCTTTGGGTCTGCTGGCGTTCGTGGTAGACACAGTGGCAGGCTTGCTATTCGGCAAGCTGATGGCTGCCGTCACGCACGGCAAAGTTAACCCTCTCATAGGTGCCTGCGGCATTTCCGCCTTCCCGATGGCTGGGCGCCTGAGCGCCAAGATGGCCCTGGAGGAAGACCCCTCCAACTTCATCCTGATGCATGCCATGGGCGCCAACACAGCCGGTCAGCTCGGCAGCGTCATCGCCGGCGGCGTGCTGCTCGCGTTGGTTTATGGGTTTATTCTTTAGAACTCGACAAGACAAAAAACACCTCTGTGAAAATCACAGAGGTGTTTTTTGTTCAGGTGAAAACAAAGATTATAGGCTGCTAATTTTTAGCAAATACCCTTTCATTCAGATGGTTTTATTTTGACAGTAACGTAGGCGGGTCCTGTTCTTGAACCCTCTTATAGCTGTCTTTCGTAGGTCGGAATGAGCCTCTTTTGCTCACTCCGACACAACCATACTCCTGTCATTCTGGGTCTTCTTCGCCAAGTTGAATGCGAGAAGTTTGTACTGGTGGGTTGGCTATTGCTGGATATAATTTGGTATGGGTCCTTTGGCGCCAATCCACCCTACGATAGAGAAACCTCCGTCATCGCGAGCGTAGCACCCTGTGCTCTCGAAGCAGGGAATTCGCCGTACTGGGTGCGAAGTGGAACGGGACACCCTATCCGCTTCGCTACCAGGGCAGGGCCGCGTTCCCTACAAAAGAATGGTCGGGTCGTGGTGTGAATTTGGATTTCGACAAACGGGACAGTTTATAAATTGTCAAACCTTCAGCAGGTAACCCTTGCCGCGAATGGTTTTTATCAACTCCGGGTGACGTGGATCGTCTTCGAGTGCCTTACGCAGCCAACTGATGTGAACGTCCAGAGTGCGGGTGTCTTCCACGTAATCGGTGTCCCAAACAGCTTTGAACAAATCCTCCCGGCGCAGAATCTCGCCTGGTTTCTGCATCATCCTTTCAAGCAGATCACATTGGCGCGGCGTCAGACGAACTTCCTTATCCTTATAAACGACAATCCCGCTATCAGGGTTCAGGACCAGGTCGCCTATCTCGAGCATGCCTTTATGACTGTTGTTTTCAATTGTGTGAAAGCGGTTGACCAGCTTTTGCGCGGTGAAGGGCAAGCGCAGAACGAAATTTACATTCTCCACTTCCACAGCAGTTTCGTCTTCCGCCACTATGAGACATATGGGTGTGTCAGGCAGACTGTTGCGGAACCAACTTGCCAGGCGCAGCCCGTTTGTGCGCAGTGATGCTGCATTGATCACAACTACATTCGGAGAGAAAAACTTTAAAGCGTCGAGCCCCTTACTTCCACTGTTCTCAATCTGGAGAGAATATCCTTTTTTCTCGAGGTCGCTGGCAAAACGTCGGGCTATCTTCCGTTTCCCCTCTATCAACAGCACCTTTAGCGGCTTTACCATGTGAAAATCTTTCCTCTTTATTTGTCTATTCTGATAGTATCCGTCTTCAAAGAAAAAACTACAAGTTAGCCTAACCTTGAACTCCTATTATAGCCGATTGCTCAAAATTTTCGCAGAGTTTTTTGATTTACTTTCTTTTTCGCAATTTTTAAGATTAGCTTGGTTGATTCGCAGGGCTTACATGTTAGAATCACAGGTAGATAAACATCATAAACAGAAATTTGGTGCATCATGGGAAAAATGATCGAATGCATAATCGATAGTATCCGCGTCAGCCTGACTAACCAGGATAGGATCACTGTTCTGAAGGAAAAGGAAGCCGAACGCTACCTTCCCATTTGGATGGGTGTGCCTGAAACTGATTCAATCACCATCGCGCTTCAGGGTGTGGCAATTGCCCGCCCCATCACCCACGATCTTTTGATTTCCATCATGAACGCGCTCGATATCCGCCTGGAGAGCTGCGAAATCACCAATCTCGAAAATGACACTTTCTATGCTAACCTGATCCTTGATCAAAATGGCGTCAAAAAAATAATTGACAGCCGTCCATCAGACGCGATCGCGCTCGCCATTCGCGCAAAGGCCCCGATTTTCGTCGATGAAGACATCCTCGATGCAGTCGGCATTCGTCCGGAAGACGTCTTGCCACAATCGCCGGAAGAAGAGGATTCTTCCGATTTGGACTCAGATCTCGATATTTTTGAGGACTTTCTCGGGCAACTCGGCAAAGATAAAACCGACAACGACCAACCCAATGACCCTTCAGAAGAGGATCCCATCCAATAAGTGAGGCAGCACAGTGAGCGATCGACCTGACGAAACTACAACCCAAACCACCTCAGACGCCAATCTGCTTTTTGATCGCGATATGGAGGAAGCTCTCATTGGCTCAGTGCTGATCACGCCTGACGCTTATGTGGACGCCGCGCCGCTGGTAAACGCTGAAGATTTCTATCTCCATCGAAATCGTTGGATTTGGGAAGCCTTTATTGAGTTATTCAAAACCGACAATGATTTTGACGTCCTGACCGTTAAGGACGCCCTCGAAACCAGCGGTCATCTTGAAGATATCGGCGGGCTGGATTACCTCATCTCCCTCACCAACCGCGTACCATCCTCGCAGCATGCCGAATCCTACGCCCGCAATATCAACGCGCTTGCCGTCCGCCGAAGGCTGCTGACTGCTGCCAACGACATCGCCAAGCTCGCCTATCGCAAAGACACTGGAGTGGACAACGTCATTTCTGATGCCGAAAAAGCCATTTTTGGGGTCAGCCAGGAACGCTACAAACGCGACCTGGTGCCGATTGCGAATGCCGCAGACGAATATCTGGAACGTCTTTTGCTGAACGCCAGCATTCCTGGTGGGGTGACTGGGCTCGAAACCGGCCTCAAAGCGGTTGACAGAGCCCTCGACGGTCTTCAACGCTCTGACCTGATCATCGTCGCAGGCCGCCCGGGTATGGGAAAGACTGGTTTTCTGATTGGCATTGCCAAACACGTTGGTCTGGCACTGAAGCGCAATGTGGCCTTCTTCACGCTCGAAATGTCTGCTGAACAGCTCATTCAGCGTATGATCGCGCAGGAAACCAACATTGACTCCCAAAAGCTGCGGTCTGCCAAACTGAGCGACAATGAAGCTCAGGAGGTAGTCCACGCGCTTGGCGTGCTTTCAGATTCGCGCATTTTCGTCGATGACACTCCCGCCATCACTCCCCTTCAAATGCGCACGAAGTGCCGCCGCATGCAGATGGAGATCGGTCTGGATCTGGTGATCGTTGACTACCTCCAGTTGATGTCCGGCGACACACGCACAGAGAACCGTGTGCAGGAAGTTTCGTACATTTCCCGTTATCTCAAGGTGCTGGCACGCGACCTGAACGTGCCGGTTGTCGCTGCGGCGCAGCTTTCCCGCGCGGTGGAGCAGCGCCAGGATAAAACCCCCGTGCTCTCCGACCTGCGCGAATCCGGTTCGCTGGAGCAGGACGCCGATATTGTTATGTTCATCAACCGACCGGAACAGATGAATGAAGAAAGCCCGCTCCACAACCTGGCAAAACTGATCGTCGCCAAACACCGCAATGGTCCCACCCACAGCGGTATTGACCTGGTTTTCATCGAAAAACTTGCGATGTTCCGCGACAAAGCCTACGAGAGTTGATAAGCGCCGTGGGACAACCTTTGAGGAACGAACTTTCAGGGAATTATCAGAGCATCAAACTGCCAGCAAACTTGCTTACCCGCTGTGATGGGCTTGGAGGCGATGCGATTTTGCTTCTGTTGGCATTTTTCGAACTGCTCAGCCTGCAAGAAGTCAAATCAGACGTGGTTGAGCTCTACATTCTGCTGGATCACATGCCAATTTCTGAGGACACGCGCTGGCAGAAAGCCCTGGCTGAACTGCTCGAAGAAGACCTGCTGCTTGCTTACCCTCAAACCATCGAAAACCCGCAAGTGCCTGTTCTGCTCTTTCCAGCTACCCCTGAAGGCATTCGCCGGTTTGAAGGGCTGCGGGAAGGCAGTTTATCTTTGGCTGAGATCCAGGCTGCCAATCCCCTGCCCAATCCAGACAAACCCAACATTTTTACGCTTTATGAACAAAACATTGGTCCACTGACGCCGATGGTTGCCGAGATATTAAAGGCGGATGCAGAAACCTACCCAGAAAGTTGGCTGCAGGAAGCCATGCAGGAAGCAGTCAGCCGCAACATCAGGAATTGGAAGTATGTCCAGGCAATTCTAAAAGCCTGGCACGAAAAAGGACGTGACTCTACCCATGGAACCACTCAAAGCGCGCTTGAAAGATTTCGAGAACTTTATCGCCAACAGAAACAGCAAGGAAGCCGAAAACCCTGAGGAAAGCTCTGGTCGGCGCCCAGGTATTGACATCGGCTACCCAAACTGCCCCCGCTGCGGTGGGCTTGGCTTCGTTGGGCGGGATGTGCCTTTTGACCACCCGGATTTTGGCAAGATGGAAATTTGCACCTGCCGGCTTCCTGAGGTCACAGCCTCTCAACGTGAACAACTCTTCTCACTAAGCAACCTTAGCGCGCTGAGCGGGCTCACATTTGCCGCGTTTAAACCCCGCGGACGGGTCGGTTTGGGCTCCTTCCAGGCAGATTCGCTGGAACAGGCTTTCAACTCTGCCCAGAATTTTGCCGGTTCGCTCACCGGCTGGCTACTGCTAACCGGAACATATGGCTCAGGCAAAACCCACCTGGCCGCGGCTATCGCCAACCAGGCAGTTGGGATGGGCATCAGCACGCTCTTTCTGACCGTGCCGGATCTGCTCGACTGGCTGCGTTTCTCTTATAGCAACACCTCTGATGCCAGCTTTGAAGAGCGCATCACCCAAATCCGCACCATTCCCCTGCTGATCATGGACGATTTCGGCACTCAAAACACTACCCAATGGGCGCAGGAGAAGTTATTCCAGATTATCAATCATCGCTACATCAACAAGCTGCCGACCGTAATCACCAGCAATCAGCCGCTAAATGACTTTGAACCGCGCATCCGTTCGCGCCTGCAGGACCCCGACCTGGTCACGCATGTTGAGATCCTCGCGCCGGACTTCCGCAACCCTGCCGACGACATTGGTCACCCGGAACTCTCGAGCCTTAATCACCATTCCAAGCAAACTTTCGGCTCCTTCAGCTTCCGCAAGAACGAACGCCTCGAGCAGGATGATGCCCAATCGCTGCGGGAAGCCTTTGAGATTGCCAAGAAATTCGCCGAATCCCCCCAGGGATGGCTGGTTTTTTACGGTCCGTATGGCTGCGGCAAGTCCCACCTGGCTGCCGCGATCGGCAACTACCAGGCCGGTCTCGGTTACCCGCCCCTCTTCGTTGGCGTGCCCGATTTGCTCGACTACCTGAGGGCAGCGTTTTCGCCCAACAGCAGCACCTCGCTCGACCGGCGCTTCTACGAGATCCGCTCCACCCGCCTGCTCATCCTGGACGACATTGGCACAGAATCAGCCACACCCTGGGCGCGCGAGAAGCTCTACCAGCTGATCAACTATCGCTATAACGCCGAGCTGCCCACCGTTATGACCACAGCCAGCGAGCCTTCCAGGCTGGATCAGAGGCTCTTCAGCCGCATGTCCGACCGGCGCCTCTGCAAGCTGGTCCTCATGTCCGCCCCGACCTTCACTGGCGAGGGCTAACTCACTCTTCTTTTCGTAGGCCGGACATCGTGCCCAAGGGGTATCGCGAGCGAAAAGCGGCGATCTCGATTGCTCCCTTGCATGACGAATTTACAGAGCTTTTGCGCTTTTGCGCGTTTTTTGTGCATGTCAAAAACGCAAAACCTCGTCATCCCAATCATCACGTACGGATGGGGTCATGATGCTGGGAGCTTGCGAGCAGTACTTGCTCCATCCGTTCATCTGAGAGCTACCTCCCATCACCTACCACGTGCCTGCCATGGAAGCGCAGCGAAAAGGGTTCTGATCATCACCCTCTCCGGGAGCGCAGTGACCGCATGGGAGAGGGTCCGCGAGCGCAGCGAACGGGGGTGTGGGTCTTGTTCCGCACTTCTACATACCTCACAGAAATCGCTTGCGCAGCAGTTGTATTCTTTTCGTAGGCCGGATTCTAAGCCTGCCCTGGAAGCGTAGCGGAGAGGGTTGAATCCGGCTTTTTAGCCCATACACCCCCCTGCACTACCCGGATTTCCGACCAACTCCGCGCTGGAGGGGGTGAGATGTTTGTAGGCCGGCTTTTGATCCCAAAAATGATTGGTGCAACGCTTGCGGTAACGCATCTGTCATCGCGAGGGAGCTTGCGACCGTGGCGATCTCTCAGTTCTTACCAACCCACACCCCTATTCAAGCTCAAGGACCCACTCCCCTCCGCAAGCTCCGGGGACTTCGCCCCTTTTATCCCCCTACTCCTTTTCGCTACGCTTCAAGGATCTACGACCAACGCTGCGCTGGAGGGGGTTGTGGTGACGTTTCGCTGTTTCTGTTTCCCCCCTGGCCTTATGCCGGCGCTTTGCCGGGTTCAACACCGGATACTCTTCGAGCACGATGACCCAGCCGACGGATGAATTTAAAAAAAACCAGATCCTTCGCAAGCTCAGGATGACAGACCCACTCCCTTTGATTCCCCCTCCCTTCGCCTCGTTCCTCGGCTGGAGGGGGTTGTGGTGACGCTTTGCCGGGTTCAACACCGGATACTCTTCGAGCACGATGACCCAGCCGACGGATGAATTTAAAAAACCAGATCCTTCGCAAGCTCAGGATGACAGACCCACTCCCTTTGATTCCCCCTCCCTTCGCCTCGTTCCTCGGCTGGAGGGGGTTGTGGTGACGCTTTGCCGGGTTCAACACCGGGACACGGACTACGGCTTACACAGTCAACGCTTTGTTTGGCAATCGCCTCGTGGTCTGAACCACAAAAAACCAGTTACATCAATGGGGGAAACAACGCCAAAGGTCACACTGTTTTTAATTCCGCCCGTGTGATATCTTAAGATGTACTGTTTATAAAAGGGAATTAGAGAACGCTTTCTCTATCCAAGCATGTCGCTAAGTTATGGCAATAGATTGCGATGTTAGCCACATTTTAATGCCACAAATTGGCATAAGGTTTTAGAACTGCCCAGAAATCAGATGGACTCAATACTTTAATGCCTTCTTCGAGCAGCCAATCTCTATGTCGCCATATTGTGTTCCGATCCGTTGTTAAAAATGCGTCACAATTTCCCATTTTGTACTGAATTATGAGAAGCCGATCAAATGGGTCGCGTCGAAAATCTGGATTGTTCATTAGACGGCTTTCTAAGGCTTGTAATTCGGTTGTAAGCTTAAAACGATGCTGGACTGTTCCTCCTCCCCCTTTCCTATCTTCCGTTTCCTCTAAAACTATCAACCAATGATCAAGAACATCAAATGCCCATTGAATCCTTCGCCTATCCTGAGTGATAGAAGGAGCGTTGGCTAATTCGGCAAAAGTTAGCGGGGAAACCAAGAATTGAAATCCAGCGTTTTCATTAACTTGAAATATCTTGCGAAGAGCTTTGAGATCTTCAGATAGTTCAAATTCTGTTTGTCCTTCTGGTATTTCACCCTCAAAAATATACGCACCATCATCCTGAAGGATATTGATAACACAAGTATCGAGCAGTAAACGACCTGGTAATGATAGGAAATCCATAGAGTCTCGCTGAATTTCGGAGTCTTGGTTGTTCTCCTAACGGTTTGTTTAGCCGCGGGTAGGTGGCAAAAGACACATTCCAATATGCAGAAGAACCCCAATCCAGAAAAGAGTCAATAAGTTTGTACGACCCCTACCGGTCACTACATGCTTTATTGGTCTGCCTTTTTGCTTTAGACGACTTCCTGAATATCGGAATATAACGTTGGTCGAGCACTTTGTCGCAGCCTAAATTTCGTTCCATGATTATGCCCTGATCGAGCGTCAAAATCTACAAGCACACTTCCTTCCACAAGTGCTTTGACAAAATTATCAACACTAAAACCCCTTAAAATCAGTATGCGATTGTAATGAAAAAATTCCTTTTGGCCATCTTTCATAACTTCTGCTTGAACATAAAATGTGTTCATTAGTTTTGTGCCTGCTTTGTGATTCAAATCATCAAAACCCCAATATGGTTGGGGAGATAATTCACCTAATCCAACTCGTTTTTTGACTGATTCTAGCCATTCTGCATGGCGGGAATCTACCTTGCTCGAATCAAAAGATATTAATACTTTCCGATTGATTTTGTCAATTTCCACCATAAAACCCCTGTCGCTTCTTTCCATTCCATGAATTGTTTGGCGAAAACTCATTTCACTATTTGGATATTGGATACCTGCAAGATTGTGTTTCCACCCATATTTTGGCAAAAAAATATTCGGGACAAATTTCAATGCTCTAGGAGATGGCTCCATGTGAAATAATGTTGTCAGTGCTGAAGTATCCGCCCTTTGGCTTTTTAATTCCCATTCGGCAGCATTAGGGATTGGTAGATTATTTTCTTCAATACCAAGAAGGTCTTCGAGAGTATTTCCAATACCACCTACATTACCAGGTCGAGCGTTGGGAATCCAACCACGATGTTTTATAGCTTGCAGGGCGACAATGAGTGATTCTTTGGTGTATGTTTTCATGTCTCGGGGGGTCTCCAGAAATCGAGTAAATATTCAAAAGTTGTACCCATTGTAATGTAATTACTAGGGTAACCAAAAATACCGATGTTATTGACTATATTGGTTCGATCCCAAATGATGGTGTTACGGAGTTCATAACCACGTTTACGCAATTCGTTAATGAGAGAAACGTGAATTGTGATGCGTTTGTTCTCCCACCACATATCAGGAACATTAATTACACAATGACCCTTAGGATGAAGCAATGGCAATAGTCTCTCAAAAATATCTCCCATCGCAGAAGTGTATTGGTCTAAAGCCATTGTCCCCAAATCTCTGGGGTCTTGAGAATACTGCTCTATTTGGTGGAGTTGTTCGTTATTTCTATCTCGTCTAGACTTATTCTTGCGTTTTCGATTTAATAAATTCGCATAAGGTGGCGAAGTCCATATAAGGCTGACAGAACCCTGCTCTAAGTAATTTGAAATGTGCAGAGCGTCATCTTGTATGGCCACTTGTTGTGCTTGATTAAAGAAATTGTTGCTTGCTAACCGTTTAATACACAATTCAATATAGTTTTCTTGGAGGTCAAAACCCACAGCATTTCGATTCAAGTCTTGAGCGGCAACAAGTGAAGTGCCACTTCCTACAAACGGGTCAAGAACTAACTCACCTTCATGGGAAAAAAGGCTAATTACTTTATTGGCTAATGAAATTGGAAAGGTGGCGGGGTGCAATTTCTTATCTCGAATATCCCTGCCTTCATAAAAAAACTGCCATACACCAATTTGACTTTTAAGCCATTCTTTTCCGTTTAAGCAATTTAAGTTGTTGGGAGCGCAAGAACAAGTCCTTTTTGTGTTTATTGAAAGCCTTTTTCCATAATATTCAGATCCCTCACATATAGAACGGGGTAAAGTAATTTCAGCATTTTCAGGGTTCATGTGATTATTCTCTCCTTTGTGATTCTACCCTACATTTCTAAAAAACTAAGAAAAAGCGACTGTTTTGTGCGAGGCGGGCAACCTAACTAGGAAATGTCCTATATAAATCCTGTTCTTTCATGGTTTCCTGAGTGCGAAGCCTGCCCTCAGGAAACCATGAAAAGGGGCGACCATTTACTCTCAAATTAAATAGATCTTTATTCATGTGTAACTACGGGCTATATCCTGTCTTTTCCGCTAAATCAAATCATTTGCTCTTTGAGCTATGTTATTAACCCGAATTAATTATTCTAAAAAATGTTCTGTTAGAATAGAACAGTAACTTTTCTAGGTAACAGGCATTACAGGAGGCCTCTTTGATCAATTCAGCTAAAGACTATCCCATTTCACAAATATTTGATGCAGAACCGCTGAATTGTGTAGGGCGCGACAAAGTGCCCGCGATACCCTGCTTCGCGGGCACAGGGCAGGGTATTGGAAGCACCACAAGCCATGCGGCTCGGAAGTGTATTGTGCTTCCAATCCGCCGCAAAGCAGATTATGGCGGATTGAGGAGGGATTGAGGTGAGTTTGGTTTTGGTATTAAAGCCTCCTCAATCTCGCCCTACGCGTACTTTTTCTCGCCCTACGCAAGCGGTCGATGAGGAGATAATGATGAGCTGGTTCAGAACTCGCCCAAAAATCCAACCGGGTTTTGACCGGAACTGCCAAATTCAGGCCAGGTCGAGGAGGTTGAGCCGATTTCTTTCAAATGGGAGAAATAGATGATGACGCGCTCTGGCTCGGGGGAAGGCGCGTGGCTGATGTAATTGCCCACAAAGATCCGCCCACCGCTCTGCCCTTTTTCTCTGAGGTAGATGATCACCTTTTCGACCTGTTCCAGCTTGGCGAGGGTCGTTTTCCAGTTGCCGGTGCCGCCATAGCCGCCATCATCATAGCCAAGCTTTTCGCCGCGGGTGAACACGACCACCGCCTTTTGACCGCCCGGAAGGACTTCGTGGGCTGTATCAAAATTTTTCATGGGATGGCTCCTTTTTTTGAAAAAGTGATCCGTTGGGGAGGGCGGACGCGCGGGTTTCGATTTCGGTCCAGGTGAGCATGGGGGTTCCCTCTCGTTTTTTTCTCCACCCCGCCCGTCTTTGGGCAGGCTGGTTTGATTATACCCCGTGTGGTTGTTTTTCCGCCCTGGTTTGGAGTTTGGAGGTGAGCGGTTTTTATTAATCTGTCACATCGTGCCCTATGGGTATTGCGAGCCTCTCTTGCGACACGTAGTGTACGATTTTGTAAGCAATCTAAATTGCCGGCGTAGCACGAGCCTTGTTTCAGAAGTCACACCGTCTTGGCAGGTTGAGAGTTTAGATTGCTTCGTTCCTCGCAATGACAGATTAAGTCGTTGGGCGGAATGCGCTTCCTTTGCGCACTCCGCCAGGTTTGGGCGTTCACAGGGGGCATGATGTGGACGTCTGGGAGCACCCCTTGATTTTCGAGAAAGTGCAAAAATGACACAGCAAAAAACGTTGCACTTTTGCACTTTCATTACCCTTCAAAGGCAGGTGCGCAACCTGTTCGAGCACCATGATCCGGAATGCGGTGGTACCCCCTGCGGTTAACCGATAAATGAGCCGGATTGAACCCTTTCCGCTGCGCTTCTAGGGCAAGAGCGCAATCCGGCCTACAACGACGACACGCGGGTCTTCGACCACCCCCTTTGATTCTCCCTCTGAAGAGGGGGTACAGGAAACCGCACTTAACTCGCGTTAATGGGTATAATATAGCGTCGTTGAAGCGTCCTCAATCCGCTTCTGTTAATTTGCTTGCTGGCTGACCCCGGCATTGAAAGGATTTTCTGAATTAATTATGAACAAAATCATTCGAGAAGCCCCGAATACCTTTGACCTGCCCTACCGCATCAAGCGGCTGGCTGACCTTGCCCATAACCTATGGTGGGTCGGCAACCCCGAAGCCGCCCGCATGTTCAAGGAAATTGACCAACTTACATGGGAACAATCCACCCACAACCCGATCATCTTCCTGAGGAAGGTTGAGCGCCAGATCTTTGATGATCTCATTAAAGACCGCTATTTCCTCGAACGCTACGACAGGATTATGCGCGAGTTTGACGCTTATATGCACAAACGCGACACATGGTTCCACGAGACCTATCCTGACCTTACGGATGAGCAAATCGCCTATTTCTCGTTTGAATACGGTCTGCACGAGTCCCTGATGGTTTATGCCGGCGGTCTGGGCGTGCTTTCGGGCGACCACCTCAAGGAAGCCAGTGATCTTGGCTTGCCTCTGGTGGCAGTCGGTTTTCTTTATACTTTTGGGTACTTCTCGCAAAAGATCAGTGAAGATGGCTGGCAGGAAGCCCGCAACATCGAGCTCAATTATAACGACCTGCCCCTGATCGCCCTCTACGACGAAGAGCGCAACCCGATTAAAATCTCGATTGAGCTGCCAGGTCGCAATCTTTACGCCCGCCTCTACGAGCTCAACATCGGGCGCAATAAGCTCATCCTGATGCACACCAACATCCCCGAAAACAACCAGCAGGATCGCCAGCTCACGGACCGCCTGTACATCAGCGATCCCGAACTGCGCATCTCGCAGGAAATGCTGCTGGGCATCGGCGGATTCCGGGCGCTGCAGTGCCTGGGCTACAAGCCATCTATTTTCCACATGAACGAAGGTCATTCCGCCTTCCTTACGCTCGAACGTGTCCGCCAGCTCATGAGCGAAGGCAAAACCATCGAAGAAGCTAAGGAAAACGTCCGGAAGACCAGCGTTTTCACCACCCACACCCCCGTGCCCGCTGGCAATGATGAATTTCCCGCCTGGTTGATCGACAAGTATTTTTCAGGCGTCTGGTGCGATCTTGGGCTAAACCGCGATCAATTCATTGATCTTGCCAAGGTAAAAACCGACTGGTCGGACGAAGTTTTCAGCATGCCAGTGCTTGCTCTGCGCCTCTCTGACTACCGCAACGGCGTCTCGAAATTACACGGGGAAGTCTCGCGTAAGATGTGGCAATACCTTTGGCCTGAAACGCCCGCGGAGGAAGTCCCAATCTCCTACATCACCAATGGTGTCCACACCGGCACATGGCTTGCCCGCCGGCTCGGCGTGCTCTACAACCGCTATCTGGGCCCTGATTGGAAGAACAACTTAGATGATCCTGCCATGTGGGAGAGGATCGAAAACATCCCCGACGATGATCTCTGGCGTGTACGTCTGCACCTCAAACGAAAATTGATCAACTATATGGTTGGTCGCGCCCGCTACCAGTGGGAAAACACCAGCGTGCATCCAGTTCAGACGGTTGCGAGCGGCGTCTTGCTCGACCCAACCGCGCTCACAATTGGTTTTGCGCGTCGTTTTGCCACTTACAAACGCGCGAACCTGCTCTTCCGGGATTACGATCGCCTGCTGCGGATTGTCACGAATGCCCGCAAGCCTGTTCAGATCGTTTTTGCCGGCAAAGCGCATCCTGCCGACGAACCCGGAAAACTCCTGATCCAGGAGGTCTACCGCAAAGTCAAAGACGCTCGCAATGGCGGACGCCTGGTCTTTTTGGATGATTACGACATGGACATGGCGCGCTACCTGGTGCAGGGCGTTGACATCTGGCTCAACACACCGCGCCGTCCGCGTGAAGCCTCCGGCACGAGTGGCATGAAAGCTGCCATGAATGGAACGCTCAATTTCTCCGTGCTGGATGGCTGGTGGGCGGAAGGTTACAACGGTCAAAACGGCTGGGCGATTGGTGATGACACGCATTATGACAACCTGGACCAGCAGGATGAGGCTGATGCCAACAGCTTATACGACACCCTCGAAGAAGAAATTGTGCCGCTCTACTACACCAAACGTTCAGCAGACGGCTTGCCTGGGGATTGGATTCAGCGGATCAAAGAGTGCATTCGCACGATCTCACCGCAATTCTCCATGACTCGCATGGTCAAAGAGTACACAGACGATTTATATCTGCCTGCTCTGCTTTCTGCCAGGGGCGAGGAAACTCCAGAGGATTAGAGGAAAGAAATGCAATTTGTTTTTACACCTACGGCCATCCTGACAGCGCTCCTCATTTTTTTGGTGCGGGTAGCATCGATATCCATGGACACCCTGCGCTTCATGCTCACCATGCGCGGAAAACAGGGGGTTGCATGGGTGCTTGGCTTCATTGAGTCAATCCTCTTTGTGGTCACGATGGGAGCAGTGCTGAACGATCTCACGAATGTGCTCTACGTGGTTGGATATGCTGCCGGCTTTGCCACGGGCAATGTGGTTGGGATGGCAATCGAAAAGCGGCTTGCCATTGGTTTCTCTCATATCAAGATCATCACCAAGGAGCATGGTTTTGCTGTTGCTGAAGCCTTGCGACAAATGGATTATGCCGTAACAGAGATCCCAGCCCGCGGGAGGAACGGAGCAGTCTCACTTTGTGACCTGACCGTTCGGCGGAAAGACGTCCCTGCTGTTGAGAAATGCACTTTGGGAGTGGACCCCGCAGCATTCATCACCATTGAAGACATCACCCCCCTTCGCAGTGGATATTGGGGCACTGGCTCCGTGCGGAGGTAAGATTTTTGACTAACACACCTCTAAATCATGAGAATCAGGCCATCATTTTCGATTTGGATGGCCTGATTATTGAAACTGAAGCAGTCTATTGCCAGATCTGGAAGCGTGAATTTGCCAACGAGGGTCTGGCTTTTGACATGGCAGGATACCAAAACCTCATCGGTGCCCATCATGTCGTGAACGGATACCGACCTCACGAAGAGTTGGCTGCTCACCTCAACAATGGTGTTACAGCCCGGGATTTGCGCCTTGCGGTGGAGCGTGAAGCTCTCCAGACCATTCAGCATGAAGAAGCCTTGCCAGGTGTTTTGCAAGTCTTGGATGAAGCCGCGAAAAGGGGCTTATTGTTGGCAGTCGGCTCCAGTTCTGAACAGGATTGGGTCCACGGGCATTTGAAACGGCTGGGCATTTTCGATCGCTTTAACACAATCGTGACAGCAGACGACGTAGAAAACGCTAAACCAGAACCGGATATTTACCTGAAAGTGCTTGCGAACCTCGACGTTGCCCCGCAAAATGCGCTAGTCCTCGAAGATTCAAACAACGGCGTTGTGGCGTCCCATCGTGCCGGCATCCGCGTGATCGCAGTGCCCAATGAGGTTACTTTAGGTCAGGATTTCTCGCTTGCCACAGCCATCATTCCCAGCCTCGAAGCCCTCAACCTGGACGATTATTTCCCTGAACCTCAAACGAGGGCCTGAGCATCTTAATGGAAGTACGGCGTATGGTTGAGGCCTGCCTCAACCAAGTTGGAGTAGATGGCTAATGGGGGAGATTAATGCATACCTTGATTCCAGGGCACAACTGCCTTTCCTTGCATTGCTTAAAAAGAGTAAAAGGCAGTCCTTTTCCCTACATTGGTGTAAAAGTAAAAGGAGATGGAAAACCACCTCCTTTTGCTATTGAGGTTTGTGGATCTTACTGATTTCGGCGGGTAATGCGGTCAAACACAACTGCCAGAACAAGTACCGCGCCGCGGACGATGTACTGAATCGAAATGTCAATGTTCATCAAGTTCATTCCGCTTGTCAGCGACATCATTACCAGCGCACCAATGATCGAACCAGTGATCGTGCCCACGCCGCCAGCCGCGGATACACCGCCAACGAAGGCAGCCGCGATCGCGTCGGTCTCAAAACCCAAGCCGGCAGTTGTGGTTGCGGATCGCAAACGGGATGCGTACATGATACCCGAAAGAGATGAGAGCAAGCCCATCGCGGCAAAAACGATATAGGTAATCTTCGAAACACTGATACCGCTGAGTTCCGCAGCTTCAGGATTACCGCCTACAGCGTAAATGTGGCGCCCAAGTGGTGTTTTGGTGGTGATAAATTGGAAAACCGCCACTACCAGCAGCAAGATCACCAGGCTCCAGGAGATGCCGTTATAACCTGAAAGGATCCAGGAAATATACCCGATCAATCCCGAAATCAGGACGAGTTGCGCAATGAACAGACCAAAACTGGGAACCTGGAAATTATAAGAAAGTTTTGTTCGCCTGCTCTTGATGGCAGACAGAATCGACAGAATGATTCCAATCAATCCGATGATCAGGGTCAACTTATGCTTTCCGGGCAGAAATCCTCCCAGTGGGATATCCGGGATATAACCATTGCCAATGGCATTAAAGACCGCATCCTTGATGACAATCGTCCCTGTGCCCATGGTGACCAGCAGCAAGGCTCCTCTAAAGATCAGACCAGCAGCCATTGTAGAGACGAAGGCCGGCACACCAAGTTTGGCAACTGGCGTGGCAGTCAGCAAGCCTGCCAGGATGCCCAGGATCATCACCGCAGGGATAACCGCATAGATAGGCCAACCCCAGAATGTCAACGCGATCGCTGAGAAAGCACCCAGAAATCCAGCCAGATAACCAACTGAGAGCTCAATATGACGGATGACGATAATGAGAGTCATACCAACCGCCAGAACCGCGATATAGCCCATTTGGTTAATCAGGTTGCTGATATTCCTGGAGGAGATAAAGACGCCGTCAGTTGTGATAGTAAAGAAGATCATGATAACGATCAGCGCAATAAACATAAAGTACTCGCTGATATTAGTTTTCATGATATCCAGCAGGCTCTTCGATAGGTGTGCTTGATTTGATTTAACTTTTAGATCTTCCATTGACATCTCCTAATAATCCACTGCCAATGCCATGATGCCTTCTTGCGAAGCATCTTCAACAGGCATCTCACCGTTAATTTTCCCTGCAGACATGACATAAATACGGTCGCTCATGCCGAGGACCTCTGGTAGTTCGGATGAGATCATGATGATGCTCATTCCCTGCTCTACCAATGAATTCATGATCGTATAGATCTCATATTTAGCACCAACATCAATTCCGCGGGTAGGTTCATCCAGGATCATGATCCCGGGTTTTACAAACAACCATTTGCCCAACGACACTTTTTGCTGGTTCCCACCGCTCAGATTACGTACCTTTTGCTGAATGGTAGGTGTCTTGATATTGAGTTCTGAGCGGTACTTGTTTGCAATGAGGATCTCCTCATTTTCATTGATCACGCCGCCAGTAGTAATTTCCTTGAGGTTTGCCAGGCTGATATTGTGCTTAACATCGTCAATAAGGATCAAACCATTGCCTTTGCGATCCTCGGTAACATACGCCATAGATGATTTGATCGCGTCATGAGGGCTGCGGAATTTCTGCTCTTTTCCGTTTATAAATACTTTTCCACTCAAACGATAGTGGTCCGGGTTGCCAAAAATACTTTTTGCCAGTTCCGTACGTCCGGATCCCATCAAACCGGCGATCCCAACAATTTCCCCGGCATGCACGCTGATGTTGACATTTTTAAGGATGTCCCTGCCGAGGGCATAGGAAAACGCGCTCCAGTCTTCAAGCCTGAGAACTTCCTCACCAATGTTTACACTCTCCCGCTTCGGGAAAATGTTATCAATCGACCGACCAACCATGTGCTTGATCAGGACAGGTTCATTAACCTTGTCTGCGTCGACATCCAGAGTGGTGACGGTCTTGCCGTCCCTTAAGACGGTAATGGTATCGGCAATCTCCATCACTTCACGCAATTTGTGCGAGATGAGAATGCAGGTCACACCCTGTTCTTTCAGACCGCGAATCAGTTGCAGAAGGTTGTCGCTGTCGGTTTCATTCAGTGCAGCAGTGGGTTCATCCAGGATCAAAATCCTGACTTCTTTTTTCAAGGCTTTGGCAATTTCAACCAATTGTTGCTTGCCAACCCCGAGGTTCTTTATTTTTGTGAGAGGATTTACATCCAAACCCACCTTTTTTAAAATATCAATAGCCTGGGAAATCGACTCGTTCGAATCGATCACAATGCCATTGCTAACTTCGTTCCCTAGGAAAATATTTTCATAAACAGATAATTCCGGTATTAATGCCAGTTCCTGGTAGATAATCGCAATACCCGCGCGTTCACTATCGCGAATGCCGTTGAATTTTTGCAGTTCTCCTTCAACAAAAATATCACCGGTATAAGTGCCGAAGGCGTGCACTCCGCTCAGTACTTTCATCAAGGTAGATTTTCCTGCACCATTTTCCCCCACAAGACAGTGCACTTCACCCTTACGTACGCTAAAGGTCACATTATCTAACGCCTTCACTCCAGGGAATTCCTTGGTAATGGATTTCATTTCAAGAATGGGTGTCTCCATTGGCGTCTCCTGCAAAACTACTTTGTATAAGAGCAGTGACCGGTTACCCAGTCACTGCTTCGATACTACAAATTAAACTACTCTAAACCAGTGAAGTCGCTGGCCGGATAGTAACCGGAGTCGACGATAGCGGCTTTTACGTTGTCCTTGGTGACGGTGACCACAGCCGATGGCTTGGCAGGCACCTCAATGACATTGTTATTATAGGTGTGGGTTTGCGCAGGAGTCTTCCCGTCAAGGAAGGCAACAGCTGCTGCAATGGCATCGGCAACGAGGGTGCGAACATCCTTCAGCACGGTCATAGACTGCTTGCCATCGATGATGTACTGGACAGAGGCTTTTTCTGCATCCTGACCAGTGACATAGTACTTGGTTACATCGGTATCGGCGGCGAAAGCGTCAGCGATAGCGCGGGCGGTACCATCGTTCGGTGCGAGGATAAAGACTTCGCCCTTATCGGCGGCGGTAGCAGCGGTCAGGTTGGCTTCTGCCAGGTTCTTCGCCACATTGAAATCCCAGTTGGTCGTGATCTGACCGAGGATCTTACCCATTTCGTCACGAGTCAAAGTAGCTTTGTCTTGCAGGGCAACAGCTTCAGGTGAGTTCTTGATCACAAAGGTACCATCAGCGATCTTGGGCTGCAAAACGTTCCAGGCGCCCTCAAAGAAAAGGAAGGCGTTGTTGTCTGAGGAAGCACCAGCATACAGATACAGGGGCAGACCAGTTCCGGTAGCATTGTCCACAAGGTACTGTGCCTGGGCTGCGCCAACTGCCACGGAATCAAAGGTCACATAATAATCGACAGCATCGGTGTCAAGGATCAAGCGATCATAAGAGATCACTTTCACACCGGCGGCACGGGCAGCTTCAGCAGCGGCAGCGGCAGCAGTTCCGTCATGGGGGCAGATGATTAAAACTTTGATGCCCTTTGAAATCAGGGTTTCAACGTTTTGTTTCTCTTTAGCAGGATCGCCCTGGCTAAACAGAATTTCAACACCGTAGCCTTGCTCGGTCAGCGCGTCCTTGAAGCGGGTTTCGTCCTGAATCCAGCGGGGTTCGTCCTTGGTGGGGAGCACAATACCCACAGCCAGACCTTCGTCAGCTGATTGCTCGGCCTGTGGCGCACATGCACCCAGTACCATGCTCGCGATGATCAAAAGACCTGCGAGGGTAAACAAAAGTTTTGATTTTTTCATTTCTTCTCCTTAGATTATATTTTGGCTAATGCTGCTGATCCTAATACGATCAATCACAAATAACAGAAAGTGGTTTTTAGTTTTGGATAGTAGTATTTCGCCCAGATTTTTGGAGCTTTTGACTCCAATAGCGATATTATAACTTATTTGCAAATTTTGGAGCAAGATATTCCTGACATGTAAAGATATTCCTGACACAAGATATTCCTGGTTTTTCAGGTGTATCCTTGTTTTAGAGAAAGAGAAACATTTTCTATGACTACTGTCGAACGAAACGTTTTTTCAATCAAGTAGAACAAGCAGTAACACCTCTTTTCCGAAGCGCAAAAGCCCTTTGGTATGATTTATAATCAAACCTACTGAATAGTACTCAAGGAGAGGCTTTATGGAACTCAATCCCTCAGAATTTTATTTCGGTCAAACTTACGACCTCGCCGCCAAAGCGGTTGTCCCCGATAAACTCACCTTCTACGACCCCAGCGATCTCACCACGCATGCCATGATCACCGGCATGACCGGCTCTGGCAAAACGGGTATGGGTATTATCCTGCTCGAAGAGGCCGCACTGCAGGGCATCCCCGCCATCCTGATCGATCCCAAAGGCGACCTCACCAACCACCTGCTGCATTTCCCTAACCTGCTGCCTTCCGACTTTGCTCCATGGGTGGACGAAGACATCGCCCGGCGTGAAGGCAAGACCGCAGAGCAAACCGCCGCTGAAGCAGCCGGAAATTGGCAAAAAGGTCTTGAGCGTTCCGGCATCAACCAGGCACGGATGCAAAAACTTGCCACCAATGTGGATTACGCCATCTACAGCCCAGGCTCTGATTCGGGCTTCCCGGTGAGCATTCTTTCATCCCTGAAAGCCCCGTCTATTCCCTGGGAGGAAAATACGGAAATCCTGCGCGAAAACATCAGCAGCACTGCCACCGCTTTACTTGAGCTTGTCGGTTACAAAAACATCGACCCTGTGCGCTCTCGGGAACACATCCTGCTTTCCAATATCTTCGAGAACGCCTGGAGCCAGGGGCAGGATCTTGATCTTGAATCGCTGATCATGCAAGTGCAAACTCCCCCCTTTGAAAAATTAGGGGTCTTTCCAATTTCCAAGTTCTATCCTGAAAAGGATCGTTTTGAACTGGCGATGGCGCTCAATAATTTTATTGCCGCGCCTTCTTTCAAGAACTGGCTGCAAGGGCAAGCGCTCGACATCAACGCCTTCCTCTACTCACCCGATGGCAAACCGCGCCACAGCGTCTTCTACCTGGCACATCTAGCAGACCAGGAACGCATGTTCTTCATTACACTGCTCTACTCCGCCGTCGAGACCTGGATGCGCACACAGTCCGGCACAAGCAGCCTGCGCGCCCTGGTTTACTTCGATGAGATTATTGGCTATCTGCCGCCGGTTGCCAATCCACCCAGCAAGCCGATCATCCTGCGCCTGCTCAAGCAAGCCCGCGCCTTTGGCGTTGGTTTGGTGCTTGCCACGCAGAACCCCATCGATCTCGATTATAAAGCGCTCTCCAACACCGGCACCTGGATCATCGGCAAACTACAAACGGACCAAGACAAGCAACGTCTCTTGGATGGTCTGGCAACGGCGACGGGCTCCTTTGACCGCGCTTACTTCGACAGCGTCATATCCACCCTGGGTAAGCGCGTTTTCCTGCTGCACAACGTGCACGCCAAAGCTCCGGAAATCTTCACTACCCGCTGGGCGATGAATTACCTCCCTGGTCCCATCATGCGCACAAAACTGGCTGAGCTCAACCGCCTGGTTGGGGCAGATGTGCTGCAGGTCTCCAGCGCCGCCAACGGCAACGCGCCGATCAGCGTTGAGCAAGTCCTCGGAGGAGCCAAAAAGGACCTGCCTGGGAGCACCAATGAACCTGTTCTTTCCTCCAAAGCCAATGTTCTTTACCTGCCTGTCACGGTTAGCCTCAGTGAGGCGCTCAGATTGGCTGCAGAACGGGGTATCCCCTCCACTGCTGAACAACGCTACCACTACGAACCCGCCCTGGTGGGTCAGGCAAAGGTTTACTTTGCCAATCGCACTTATGGATTGGACCTGGAAAAGAAATTTTCCGTCAATCTTCCTGGCATCGAAGGGCGCGGGCTGGTGCGCTGGCTTGATTATCAACACGAGCCCATCGATTTGCTGGCAGCCGAATCCAGTCCCCTGCCAAACGCCACCTTTGGCGATTTACGTTACCCCTTTGACGACGAGAAGAACATTGCCAGCCTTTCCAAGGATTTCGAGGAATGGATCTATCGCGATAATGGCCTGACCCTCTTCACCAATGACAAGCTCAAACTCACCTCCAAACCTGGCGAGAGCCGCGAAGCGTTTGAAGCCCGCTGCATCAAAGCCAGCCAGGGAGGGCAGTCTGACGAAGTCGAGAAAATCGAACAGAAGTACGAGAAACTGCGCAAATCGATCGAATCCAAGAAAATGAAGGAAGAGATCGAACTGGACAAGGAGCAAAAGATTCTCAACCAGCGCCGGATGGAAGAAGCCGGCACAGGTCTTTCGACGGTCGTCAGCCTTTTCTCCGGGCATAAAAAAAGCATCAACAGCTCGCTCACCAAACGCCGATTGACCTCCACCGCCAAATCAAATGTGGAGGAATCTGAGCTGATGATTAAGGAATACAACAAGCAGCTTGCAGAATTGGACGAAAAATTGAAAGAGGAATTGGCTGCTTACCAGGAAAGCACGCAGGACATGGCTGGCACCATCCGCGAAGTTACCATCAACCCTTACAAAAAGGACATTGTGGAGGAGTTTTTTGGTTTAGGCTGGCTGCCCCACTATGCCTTCAAAGACGGCGAACGCTGGGTGTTGATCCCGGCTTACAGATAAAGCGCTACACACGAAAAACCCGCCGATCCGGTGGGTTTTTTGATTCTTATTTAATGGTTTGATGTGGTCCCGATGGAACGAACAGAAGAGGCAACTGCAAGGATTGAGAGCTGTTGATTCAATGAAGATATGTTTCTTTATTTGTAACATCCTGCCATATGTGTGGGTTGCGCGCGCTTTTTATCCTCTTTCATTGCGAACCTCTTGCGATCTGTCATTGCGAACCTCTTAGGATCTGTCATTGCGAACCTCAGATGTGAAGCAATCTAAACTCTACGCCAACCAAAACGTTTGAGGTAGCAAAATCACAACCAAATCCATGAAGTGTGTATGTAGCTCTATTTTGACTTAAGTATCCATATTTTAGATTGCTTCGTTCCTACTCTGTACGCAAGCAGTCGCAATGACAGATTAAAAAACGTGCGCAATCTTATTATTCTGTCATTGCGAACTTCTTTTGTGAAGCAATCTAAACTCTTTGCAAACCAAAACGCTTTTGGAATGAAGGCCAATGTCATCCCTCGCAAAGCAAAATAGGCTAAAAGTGTGTGAACCGCCTAACGTCTTGAAGGCACACATTCTAGATTGCTTCGTTCCTACTCTGTACGCAAGCAGTCGCAATGACAGAAGAAATTAGGAAGATTTTCCAAGTCTATCCTTCGCAGAGCAGAAGAGGCAAAAGTGTGTGAACCGCTTAACGTCTTGTAGGCACACATTCTAGATTGCTTCGTTCCTACTCTGTACGCAAGCAGTCGCAATGACAGATAAAAAACTTACGCAATCTTATTATTCTGTCATTGCGAACTTCTTTTGTGAAGCAATCTAAACTCTTTGTAAATCAAAACGCTTAAGATGGCAAATCACGCTTTCTCAATTGATCAAACTTATCTGAACCTCTCGTACTAACTGCATGCACACATTTTAGATTGCTTCGTTCCTACTCTGTACGCAAGCAGTCGGAATGAGAGAAGAGGCCAAAAGTGTGTGAACCGCTGAACATCCTGTAGGCATACATTTTAGATTGCTTCGTTCCCACTCTGTACGCAAGCAGTCACAATGACAGAAAAAAATTTGCGGAATTTCAGAAAATCCAATGCAGTGACAGATCGTCAAGACACTGAAAAGGGGAACTTAAGTGATTCGCGGAAAATCTCAGGATTAATCCGATGGTTGTGCGGAAGTGACCGCGCCCAGCTGGTTCACCTCCAGCTCCCATTGGCTGCCTGGATACGCTTGCTGATACAGGCTGTAATTCGTGGTTCGCAGGTCATAATTCTTTCCTCCCGCATTGAACCAGATGGTGTAGGTCTCGGTTGCCTCCCCGACTCGCTCCGTGCTTGTCAGGTTCGCTGCCGGCCAAAGCGGGTTTAGATCCGTTCCAGTCAACCGTAATGTGTCCACAACAGTCCAGCCCATCGTCTCATAGCGGCAGTAGTCCTCGTACACACGGTAGTAGCAGTCCTGTACCACCTCACCCACACCTGTGCCGGTGTCGACTGTGTAGGGAGTTCCACAAATTTCCTCCGAATGTTCTGCCGGCTCGTCGGAATCGTAGCGGTACTCCAGCGAACAACTTGAGATGCTTGCGTCAGCCGGGATATTTACCGCCCAGTCACTGGCATTCACCAACTGATAAGACTCCACCGTCACCGCCCTTTCCCATTGGGTGGAAGTTACTGTCGCTTTCACCACGTCCGTGCGCAGCATCTGTGTGAGCATGAAGACACCAAACACACAGATCGCCAGCAGCACCAAAATCATCACAATTGAAACTTTGCGCGGCATGGGAGTACGGGTTGCCATCGGCAGCTGCTCTGAGGTGGATTGAGGCTGACTTTGGTTGCCCTCCAACCGATAGGGCTCAATCACGTCGCCCGAAGGTCTTGATGTAGCCCCAACGGTCAGGTCGCCACCACACTGCACGCAGGTCAGAGCATCCGCCAGGTTGCGTGTGCCGCAATAGGGGCAGTGCTTATCCGGTCCTGAACGTGCCATGCGGATCAATGCTTCGTCTTTGATGAAATTAAAGGTATTAGGGTCCACCTGCTCAAAGCGCACTCCCAGAGGTTGTGGTGCGCCGCAACTGGTGCAGGATTTTATAGCACCTGGGTTTTTTGTTCCGCAACTATCGCAGGTCCATACTAACTCGATATAGCCAAGGATTTTTCGTGCCATAACTCCTCGCATGAGCTCGATAAAAACTGGATTTAGTATAGCAAATTAAGCATCATCCTGCTTGATTGTCTCCTGGACTGCCCGCAAACCCAGGATGGCGATCAGGGGGACAGATCCCAAAAAAAATGGAATGAATGTCGTCAGCGACAATCCAACGAGGATTAACATCACCAAAGCAATTACGATGGCATACCCAGGCTGCAGCAGGATAATTGCCAGGCCGTTCTTCCAGGCTGGCTTGAGTTCCTTTTCTTCTTGCAGGAAGAAACAACTGACCGTGTAAAACTGCCAGATCAGCCAAAAAGAGGCCAACCCAAGCATCAATGCCATTAATACCAAAGCAATTGGGTGATCCACATTGAGATAGAACCAGGTGTTAAAACCCAAAAAACCGATAACCAGCAGATTCAGCAAACCCCAGGGCAGACTCACGCGCCAATAAGTCGTGAAACCCTTCCAGAAACCGAGGATGCCTGTGCGGATGCCGTGGCTAAGGTCCAGGGCTTGTTCATAAACGCCAAAAAGCGCCAGTGGATAAAGTACAACCGTCAGGCTCAGCAGGACTGCCGATAGTGCTACCAGAACCTGGTTAGCCCAATCCTTCCACCAAATTTTTATTGAATCCCAGATGACCGGAAAAGCAGTTTTAGCTTGCATAGCTTGATTATAATTGATGCAAATGATCTAAAGCCAGGAGCATTGCCCATGTTGAGCCTTGAAAACACATTATTAATCGTTATTGACGTCCAGGGGAAGCTTGCCCGGGTTGTGGCTGAGAGCGAATCAGCCAACCAAGCCGTTAGGCAGCTTGTTCAGGGAGCGGGCTTGCTCGAGATACCGGTGCTCCTGACAGCGCAGGTTCCCGAAAAAATTGGAAACACCATCCCTGAAATCGCAGAGCTTCTGCCTGGCCAGACGGACTTACCTCGCGTGCACTTCAGCATCTGGCAGGACACCGCTGTTCAAGAGGCTATACGCAGTTCCGGGCGCCGTCAATTGCTTCTGTGCGGCTTCGAAGCACACATTTGCCTTTACCAATCCAGTCTAGATCTGGTCGCTGAGGGTTTTGAGGCACACCTGGCTGCGGATGCTGTCTCTTCGCGCAAGCCTTATAACAAGACAATTGCCTTGCAGGAGCTTGCCAGCCAGGGGGTGCATCTGACCACAGTTGAGATGGCACTTTTCAGTTTGCTGCGATCCGCCCAACACCCAGCCTTTAAAGCGATCTCCAGATTGATCAAGTAGGTGTCAGCTGATTGGTGACGGCTGACAGGTCTGATCCAAGACCCAATCTTGCCTGGGATGTCATAAATCAGAAATGCCTGAAATTGCAATTGCTGACCCGATCAAATCCTTTTTCCTTCCCAAACGAGCACGAGATTTAGACGTAAGGGCGAAGCATCCTGGACGAACAAAAGTTGGTGAGGAAAAGCATTTCACTGGGATGCTTCGCCCCTACCGTCATTAATTCTCACAAACCATTTGTCAGTGCGATACGCGTGTGGTCTGGTGGAAAATACAATAAATGCTGGCTCAAAATCCTGGACTTTTCCTCTCACCTATCACCTATGACCTATCACCTCTTTGTCCAAGCTATATTAATGCTTCTCTTACTATTCAGGGGTATTATTTACCAATACTATTTCGGAGGAATTGATGTCAACTGTTGATCGACCCCAACTAAAAAAGAAGAATAAAACTGGCCGCAGGTTACTGGTCATTTTTATTATCCTCGCGCTCATCGTCGGAGCGTATTTTTTGAACCAGGAACGCCAGCGCAGAGCAAATGAAGATGCTCTCGCCCAACTGGAAACTATTCCATATACACGTGAAACGCTTGTTTCCACTATAAGCGGCGCCGGCACCATCCGCCCGCGTCAATCTGCCATGCTTTATTGGCAAACTTCAGGTTTTGTTGGTGAGGTGGCACATGAAGTTGGCGCGGAAGTTGCGGCAGACACCGTGCTCTACCGGCTTGATGACTCCCGCCTGCCAGCAGAAATGCTCCAGGCGCAACTCAACTTGCTCAACGCCCAAACTGGATTGCAGAAACTCGATTCCGACACAGATTTGCAGCGGGTCACTTTGCAAAATAACCTGATTAATGCTGAGAATACGCTCAGAACGCTTGAACAAAATCTACTCGCCCTTACCGAGCGCGAATGCACAGACTGGCGTCTGACCAACCTGCAGACAGCTTATGATGACGCGCTTGAGAGTTATCGCAATTGGTCAACCCAAACATATTGGCTGCAGGTTCAGGCTGCCCGCGCGGATCTCGACTTTTGCGATCCTGCCGTCATTGCCAGCGAAACTGACTCGCTCAACAGCCAGATAAACCTCCAAAAGCAGAATATTGCCGCCTGGGAGGCAGAGTTGGAAAAGATTGCTGATGGTCCTGACCCTGATGCCAGGGAAAAACTCGAATTACAACTTAATCTCGCGGAAAAGCAGTTGGAAGGTCAGACCATCAAAGCCCCCTTTGCTGGAACAGTCACTTCCCTGACTAACCGAACTGGCGACATGGTCAGCCCTGGCAGTCCAGCAGCCCAAATTGCTGATCTATCCGAGCTATATGTGGACGTGCCCATTTCCGAGGTTGACATTCCCTTAGTCAAAGTTGGGCAAGAAGCCGAATTGGTGTTTGACGCTTATTTTGAGCAGACTTTTTATGGAACTGTGACTGATGTTGCTACAGTTGGCGTTAACACTGCTGGCATTGTTAATTACAACGTCACGATTCGTCTGGATTCTGATCATGAGGGCATCAAACCCAGTATGACCGTGGGTGTGAACATCCTGATCGAAGAAAAACCAAACACCTACACCGTGCCTGCCGAGTCGATCGTAAGCCGCAATGGCAATTACTTTGTCTACGTCCTGCGAGACGGAAAGCCGGTGGAGGTAGAAGTCAAAATCGGGGCTTATTCAAGCCGCAAAATCGAAGTTCTTCAAGGAGACATCCAGGATGGAGAAGCAATTTTGCTTTCGCCGCCAGTCTCATTGATGGAATCCTTCATGCAAATGGGCAGGTAAAAATGGAGCTTACCCCTCAGGCTGTCAAGCCTGTGATCGATGTGCACAATCTTACCAAGGACTATTACATTGGCGAGATTGTGGTTCGGGCATTGCGCGGGATTGACCTGCAGATTTTTCCGGGAGAAATGGTTGCCATTATGGGTCCAAGCGGCTCGGGCAAATCGACTTTGATGAACATGATCGGCTGTTTGGACTCCCCCACGGCTGGCGATTACTACCTCGATTCTTTACGCGTTTCTGACCTGCATGATGATGAACTTGCGATTGTGCGCAACCAAAAGATTGGTTTTGTTTTCCAAAAGTACAACCTGCTACCACGCATCGACGCGATCGAGAATGTAGCCCTGCCGTTGCGTTACAGTGAGGACACATCCAATATGCGTCAGCGCGCAGAAGAAGCGCTAAAGTCTGTCGGGCTTGGAGACCGCATGCGTCACAAGCCCAACGAGCTATCTGGCGGTCAGCAGCAGCGTGTAGCAATCGCCAGGGCGCTGGTGAATCAGCCGGCAATCCTGTTGGCAGATGAGCCAACTGGCAATCTCGATTCCCAATCCGGCAAAGAGGTTATGGAACTACTCATCAAGCTTAACCAGCAACAGAACACCACGATCGTCCTGGTCACCCATGATCCCACAGTTGCGCTTCACGCCCAGCGAACCATACAGCTCTTCGATGGCCTGATCAAAGCCCCGGAGGCAATCGCATGAAATTCTGGCAAGCACTTAAAGAGGCAATTGCAAGTATTGCAGCTAATAAAACCCGTTCTTTTTTGACGGTTCTGGGCATCGTGATTGGCGTTGGGGCGGTTATTGGGGTTCTGTCGATTGGACAGGGAGCCGAAGCAAGCATTATGGGGCAAATTGAATCGATCGGAACGAACGTGATATACGTTTTTCGCGGTAATCGAACGGAGGACGTGACGAATCCCAAGTATCTCACCACAGCAGACGCCGACGCGCTTGCCAACCGAGCCCGCGCGCCCCACATCCTGAATATTGCGTCTGTACTTTCAGGACAAAGCAGTGTTCGCTTTGGCGATGAGAGCGCTCAAACCTCCATCATGGGTGTTACCGGGAACTATGCCGAAGTCATCGACCTCAAACTCAGCGAAGGAAGCTTCTTCACAGAAAGTCACATCACAAACCGCAGCTCAGTGGTAGTGCTCGGACCAGAGCTGGCAGAAAGGCTGACGGGACGTCAAACTGAACTGATCGGCACGACCGTGCACATTAACAACTATCCCTTCCGTGTGGTCGGCGTTGCTGCTGCCAAAGGCGGCAACCAATTTTCCAGCCCGGATATGGATGCTTACATCCCAATTACTGCCATGCAGCTGCGTGTGAAGCGCCAAAATGTTCCCAATGCTGTAGATTTTCTGCTTATCCAGGCGCAAAATTCAAACTCAATTGACGAAGCGATGCGTGAAGGAAGAACCATTCTACGAGCCTCTCACCGCCTCACCAGCCGTCAGCCGGATGATTTTACGATGACCAATCAGGAGGATATACTCTCGATTGCCAACTCCATCACCAATATTCTGACGATTTTTCTGGCTGGGATTGCCGCAATTTCACTGCTGGTGGGCGGCATTGGCATTATGAACATCATGCTCGTCTCCGTGACTGAACGGACGCGAGAAATTGGTTTGCGTAAAGCCCTGGGAGCACGCAAGTTTGATATCCAGCTGCAGTTCCTTACAGAATCCGCAATGTTAAGTGTTTTTGGTGGTCTGATTGGTATCGGACTAGGATGGTTGCTCGGAATAATTGTTGGCGCGGTTGCTGCCAATTCCGGCACACCGCTGGTGCCTGAGATCAGCCTGAATTCTGTTCTGCTTGCTACGCTCTTTTCGCTCGCGGTTGGCATTTTCTTTGGCTGGTATCCAGCTCTGCGTGCTGCCAACCTGGAACCGGTAGAAGCTCTCAGGTACGAGTAACTGGTAGATAAATCTGTATGAGTCAACGCATATGAGGTCAGGTTGAAATGCGCAACCTGACCTACGATCAGAGCATATGATGTCAGGTTGAACCCTTGCAGCTTCGCTGTGAGGGCAGGTGTGTATACTCTTCGAGCACGATGATCTGACCTACGATTAACACGATTGGTAAGTGGTGGTTAGGTTCTGTAGGGGCGAAGCATCCTGAATGAACGATGATGTCAAGGTGTCGATTTTTTATCATGGGTTGCTTCGCCCCTACGTTCAAATTATGTACCCGGAAAAGAAAAGGTAAAAACGGAAAATGTGCACAGGCCAGCGCATGTGATGTCAGGTTGAAATGCACATACTCTTCGAGCACGATGATCTGACCTACGGCATGTGGTGATCAGGGAAAAAACAAAAAGATTGGGGATTTACAAGCCAATGTACGCTTATGTACATGCACAAAAAAGAGGCGCTGTAGCGCCTCTTGATTTTTAACTCGAACCCTTACTCGCGGTAACCTAGCACCACATCCACATCCAAGGTTTCTCCATTTCGGATGACGGTAAAGGTGATCGTCTCGCCCGGGTTTTTGTTGACCACCATGTAGCTCATCAACTCGCTAAAATCCTTGATCGGCTGACCATCAACCGCGATGATCAAATCTCCGCCCTTATACAGCCCCTGCACCGAACTTGGCGACGTCCCACCCCGGATTCCAGCCTGATCAGCCGGACCGCCTTTTACCACTGACAGCACATACGCGCCTGTAGATTGAGGCAGTTCCAGCACCTCTATCATTGCCAGCGACATACTCGAATAACTGGTGAGACCGAGGTATGGATACTCGTAACTGCCCTTTTCGATCAATGATGGTACTACCTTGCGCACCACATTTGAGGAGATAGCGAAACCAATTCCGGTGTTGATGGCATCACCGGTGATGCTCAAACCCGCTGTTTGGATCGCCCGGTTCACTCCAATCACTTCCCCATTCAGGTTAAGCAGTGGTCCGCCGGAATTCCCTGGGTTGATCAAGGCGTCGGTCTGGATCGTATCGCCCGAAGAGTAATATGTCCCCGCCGAGGTCTGGCGCATCGAATCCAAGACCCTTCCCCTCGCGGAAACAACGCCCATCGTCATTGTGCCGCTCAAGCCATAAGGGTTGCCGATCGCCACCACCATCTGCCCGACCTTGATCTGATCAGAGTCTCCCAGGGGCAGCGGAACCAGCTCGTCCGGATCCACATCCACCTTGATGACAGCCAGATCAGAGTCCATATCTGACCCGATCACCTCACCATAGACTTTCAGGCCGGATGAAAAGTGCACTTCAAGCTGATCGATATCACTGGCAACGTGATAATTGGTGACGATGTGCCCCTCTTTATCAATCACAAAACCTGTTCCTTGCCCTGAACCACTAACGGTAGCATACTGCAGCGAAACAACCCCAGGGCTGTACATTTCATACAGGGCTTCAAGGCTGCCCTCCAGAGCTACGAATTCAGGCACCAGAATGGTCCCGGATTCCTGAGGGGGTAAGGTTGTTGGCACGGTTGTGGTTTCCGCCAAAGGCATTGCCGTCGGCTGTTGCGGGTCGGAAGTAACCACCCGCGATAAGGAACAGGCAGTGCCAACCACAATGATTGACAAGAGAAAGAAAAGCATGCGTAGTTTGTTTTGTTTGGTCATAATTCACCTTCTGATAGATAAAGTCTTTTATCTTTTGTAAACTTAATCATACTCACTAATCATTAATGGATTATAAAAAATTGGTATAGAGAGAAGCTCACAAGTATACAGCCTTGACCGCTCAATAAAAAAAACGGCTGGTCTCCCAGCCGTTTTCCTTGTAGTAAAGATTTTTAACTCAATCCCAAAATCTTACCTGTCTTAAAGTCGATGTCGATGTCGTAATAAGCTGGTCTGGTCGGCAGACCAGGCATGGTGCTCATGGTTCCCAAAAGGGGATAAACGAAGCCAGCCCCAACCGACGCGCTGACATCCCGGATGGGGATGCGGTAGCCCTGTGGCACGCCTTTCAGCTCGGGGTCATGGCTGAGGGAGAGGTGAGTCTTCGCCATGCAGATCGGCAATTTATCATAACCCATGCGGGTATATTCGGCGATGCGCGTTTCTGCAAGCTCGCTGTAATCCACCCCATCCGCGCCGTAAACTTCACGCGCGATAGTTTCAATCTTTTGCTTGAGCGGGATGTCCAATGGGTACAAGAATTTGAAGTCCGCTGGTTTCTCGGATGCCTTCACGACCGCTTCCGCCAACGCGACAGCGCCAGCGCCACCCAGGCTGAAGTGATCCGCAACCACCGCGTCCGCCACGCTGGGGTGCCCCAGCGCGATCTTGCGCACCAGTTCCAGCTCGGCGTCGGTATCTGTGGGGAAGCGATTGACCGCCACAACCACGGGTACGCCAAATTTCTGCGCAATGCTGGCATGTGCCAGCAGGTTCGCAGCGCCTTTTTCCACTAATTCGAGGTTCTCATCAATATACTCCGGCGCAAGCGGTGCGCCCGCGGTCACCTTGGGACCGCCGCCGTGCATCTTGAGCGCTCTGACCGTCGCCACCAACACCACCACGCTCGGAATGTTGCCCGAGTAGCGGCATTTGATGTCGAAGAATTTTTCCATGCCCATGTCCGCGCCAAAGCCAGATTCCGTGATCACAAAGTCTGCCAGCTTTAGCGCAATTTTGTCTGCCATGATCGAACTGTTGCCGTGGGCGATATTGGCGAAGGGCCCCGCGTGCACAAGCACAGGGGTACCTTCGAGGGTCTGCATCAGGTTCGGCTTAATGGTGTCTTTCATCAGCACTGTTAGCGCCCCAGCCACGCCCAGATCGTCGGCTGTAATCGGCTCGCCTTGCCTGGACTGCCCGATCACGATCTTCGCGATCCGTTCGCGCATGTCCTGAAGGCTGGTTGCCAGCGCCAGGATCGCCATCAGCTCACTGGCAACGCTGATGTAAAAGTTCGTTTTGAGTTCAAACCCTTTTTCAGCATCGCCCTGCCCAACCGTGATCCCGCGCAGCATGCGGTCGTTCACGTCCACAGCCCGCCGCCAGGTGACGGTCTCGGGGTCAATGTCCAGCCGCGCGAAGCGCGCCTTTTGCTCGTCTGTCAACAGGTCCGGATCGGTTTCGGCGATGCCCAGTTTCTTCAGTCGTCCCTGCATGCTCACCGAGAAATGGCGCTTACCCTTCTTGTCCTTTGGGCAAAGGCGGTTGAACAGCCCCAGATCCGTCTGAGTGGATTCATGGAACATGCGCGTGTCGATGGCAGCCGCCAGCAGGTTGTTTGCGGCGGTGATGGCGTGGATGTCGCCGGTCAGATGCAGGTTGAAATCCTCCATGGGAATCACCTGCGAATAACCGCCGCCGGCAGCTCCGCCTTTGATGCCAAAGGTTGGTCCCTGGCTGGGCTGGCGGATGCAGGTGACCACGCGTTTGCCCAGATGAGCTCCAAGCGCCTGGCTCAACCCGACTGTGGTGGTAGTTTTCCCTTCTCCGAGCGGTGTGGGGGTGATAGCAGTCACGTCGATGTACTTACCATCAGGCGCGTCCGCCAGCCGGTCCAGTACTTCAAGCTTGATCTTCGCCTTGTAATCACCGTAAAGTTCCAGCTCACTTTCCTTCAAACCCATTTCTTCTGCCACCTGGCGGATCGGCTTGAGCGTTGCCGCCTGGGCAATGTCAATATCCGCTGGTACAGGATTCTTGGGTTGAAGTGGGGTTGGGACAAACTTTCGCCGTTCTGGGTGTTGAGTCATACTATTCTCCTTGGTTCATGGTCCTATGGTCACATCCTTTGGGATGCTGACCGAAGCTTCAAATTTCAGTTCTTCTAATATTCCGAGATAAATGATCGGGACTTGCACTGTCAATGAGCTGTTGGCACGAATATTCCCGCTCTGAGCAGAGCCGCCCCCAACAATCTTACCCGACGCATCCGTTATCACCAGGTAAACCACCGCCCTGGAGATATCCGCGTTCAGATTGTTGATGATGTTCACGCTGGCAGTCTCGCCGCCTTCATTCACCACTGGCGTGCCAGCTTCCAGCGGGTCATACCCAAGCTGGAACTGCCCAAATTCGCCAGGCACGATGATCATATCCACCTGCCGCGCCACGCAATCCACTGGCAGGTCCAGGATGCCCGGGGAGAAGACCAATTCCTGCTTTGGCCAGATCAGGTCAATGTAGCCCTGCTCCGCCAGGCAGACTTTGTCTGCCGCGTCTGTAACCGTCAGCAGGTAATAGGTTTCTGTCAACAGGCGATCGGTCAGGTTTTTGAGCAGTGCCCCGCCGGAAACATGCTGATAGTCATCGGCAATAAAGTTCCACTGCCTGACCTCAATGTTTTCCCACCAGGTTCCGCCCTCGAGTGAAGCAGACTGCGCGGTGATCCATGGGTAGATCTCCACCAGCGCGATCTCCTGGTCTGCCTCGATGTTTGCCAGGACAGAAATGCCGGTGCGATCCTTCTCGGGCACGAAATCGATCATGCCGCGTCCACCGCCGATGATCTTGCCGCTTGCGCTGTAAGCAATCGCGTTCAATTCGACTTTGGAGTAGGTATAGGGATCGGAATTATTGATCCAACCCGTCAGCCGGATACCTTCTTCCGCCTCAACCCAACTGGTAATTTTCACGAGCAAAGGCTGGGAATAGCGCAACTGACGGTCCTTCAGGCCTTCTTTTACGCGCACTTCCACGCTATCCGCTTGCAGCCCGGGAAGCAATTCAAAATCCTGGACCAAGCCGGTAGTCTCGCGGGGGAAGAGATAGCGCACGGTACGCACTTCATGGGCGATGCGGTTGCCGCTGGCATCCAGCGCCAGCACCTCCACCTGCACATCCCGCAGGATGGCGTCGGTGAGGGTATTGAAGAGCTTGGCGATAATCTGCAGTTGGCTGCCGGTCTGGACGTATTCCAACTCGGTAATTCGGACCGGATTCGGGTTGACCAGGTCGGGTGTGGGGGTGGGATTGATGGGCTCCACCACCACCTGCGGCGTGCCATCCACGAAGACCACCGTTGGCTGAATGAGCGTAGCCGTCGGCGGCACGGGCGTGGCAGTCGGGTCGGTGGTTTTGCCCCACGCAGAACATGCTGAGAGAAGCAACGCTAACAGCGTCATGACAATCAAGCCAGAGTGAACTTGTTTTCTCATCATTCTTAACCTCATGTATTATAAACGCTTCAGAACAAAAATATTGCGTCTGAGGGGATTGAGGTTTTGATGGGTTCAGTCAATGTGAGGGCAGCAAAGCCACTTTTTACACTTTTTACACCATTTTTTGATAGCGCTAAAACGCATTTTCAGTGTAAAAACTTGCTGGCTGATAAATCGCAACGGTTGGGGCCCGGTTTTTGCTCAATAAAATTTCGCAATTTGTTCTGCCCGGGAAGAGAAACCCGCCAGGAAGAATGAATTTTTTACCAGTGGTAGGGGCTGGTTCAGAACCAGCCCCTACATGCTCTCTGCCACTTAACTGTCCCAGTACAGGGTTCCCTGCTCCCCTATTTGCACGATTTGCACCATTTGTACTGTTTTTTGATAACGCTAAACGCGAATTGACTGCAAATGGATATCGATTGTTAAGGTGCGGTATTTCAGATCGGGTTTTAGCTGCAATTATAGCACGTTTGTTCTATTTTAGCAATAGGGAAATATCATCCTTGAATCAATTCGCTGAGCGTTGGGGCTTTATGCTAATCTGCGTCCCGTCATCGGAAGCTTAGCAAAGCGATTTACACACATGACACAAAAAACCGAAGATGCGCCTAATCGTAGATTGACGGCGGAGTGGCGAAGAGAACGCCATTCCGCCCTACTGGCTGATACCCAATCGTTCCTCCTACTCAATCTTGATCGTGCCGATCTCCACATTCCCCTGATAAAGGCTAAAGAATGAAAACTCAATTAACGCTTGAAATGGGCAGATTCAAGCGCTGCTTGATAGGATTCTGGAGCCTTTTCCCCTACAATCTGGTCAGATCAAAAAGGAGTTTGAAATGTTAGTCACCAGGAAAATCAATGTCTTATCTTTCATCATCGGAAAGCCGCAAACTGCAAGTAAGGTAATTACCCGCAGCGCATCAAATGCTCAGAACCTTAACGACACAAATATCGAAGGGTTGGAAAAAAGGATCAACATCACAAAGAGTGAAGATTTATATAAGACCCAAGTTACCTCCAATTTGATGAATCCTTTCAGTCAACTGAACAGATAATTCATCCGCAACCAATCAGCCGAGCCGAGGGAAGTACAGGAAAATGACCTTCCCAGGCTCACCTGAACTATAATTATTAGGAGAAGAGGTAAGCATGTTTGACACAAAATTTATCGGCAAGAAAATCGCAGCACTTCGCAAAGCCAAAGATATGACCCAGATGGAACTGGCGGATCAGATGTTCGTCAGCTATCAGGCGGTCAGCAACTGGGAGCGGGGCAACACCATGCCTGATATTTCCAAGCTTTTGGAACTATCACAAATCCTGGGCGTGGACGTGCAAGAACTGTTGGGCTCCGAAAAAGAGACCACCATCGTCAACAAGATCATCGATCAGGACGAAGACATCAAGCTGGAAGAGGTCGCCGAAGTGGTCGAGCTGATGAAACCCTCACAGGTCGAAGAAGCCGTCGAGAAAGCGTCTGGCGAGGAATATGCGTTAGAAATCTTGATCGCGCTTGCGCCCCATCTGAACTCAAAACGTCTGGCTCAGATGATCGAAAAAACCAAAATCAAAGATCTGTCGCAGATCATCCCCCTGGCACCCTTCCTGGAAAGCTCCCAGTTGGCGAGCCTGATCGACCGCCAGCACAGCGTCACTGGCAGCTTTGATAAGCTGGTCGCGCTGGCGCCCTTCCTGGATGAAGATGACCTGGGGAATTTCGCCGAAAGGATCTTCAATTCAGAAAAAGATTCCCACTTCCTGAAAGCTTTAGCACCCTTTATGAACGAAAAAAGCCTGGGGAAGATTGTCCGGTTGATGAACACCGAACAAAAGGAACGCTACCTGGTCGGTCTGGCACCATTCATCGACGAAAAAGTTTTGACTGAAATCGCCGGGGATCTGATGAAAACCGGAAAGTTGAAGATTTTAAAGCAACTGATGCCTTTTATTGATGAGGATGAAATTTAGACCCTGCTGAAGTGTGAACAATTCGTTAGCATAAATAAATACTCACAGCCAAAAAAATATCTTGATGGTGACACGGATAATTCAGGTTGTGAGTGTTTATTTTTTAAGCTACATGCATGGTAAGGTAGCCAGGGCTTCCCCTGGGGGTTGCTTGCGTGCCGTAGGTAAGCTGGCTCCCGCCGTTGCTCTCACCTATTCGTACTTAAAGCGCCAGATACCCACCAGGAAAAAGACCAGCGCAAAGCCACCCAGCACCAGCATCTCCAACAGTACGCCCTCAGGACCCTGCCCGCGTAGGGTGATATCCAGCATGCCCTGCATCGCCCAGGTAGTGGGCAGCACCCGCACCGCACTCTGGACTGCCTGCGGAAAAAGCTCGAGCGGATACCAGCAGCCCCCAAGCATGGCCATCACCATCCCCACCATCATGCTCAGTCCGCTAGCCTGCGATGCAGTTTTGACCAGGGTTCCGAGCATGGTGCCCAGAGCCGCAGCTGCCAGCGAGGAAGAGACCAGCATCATGGCAATCGCCAGGACGGAATTGCCCCAGTTGACGCCCAGTACAAACTTCCCGAAAGCTACCAGGATGGTCATCTGCAGCAGGCCTGTAAGCACCATTCCGATGATTGTGCCGCCCAGGTAGACTGCCTTGCTGGTGGGACTGGTGAGCAGGCGCCGCAGCGTTCCGATTTGGCGTTCATACGCCAGCATGGCGGAAAGCCCGATGAGCGGAATAAACACCCAGGTGATCATCTGTCCGATGGAACTATTGGTGTTGGGGTCGTAATCAATCTGATCGGGCACGTCCGCTACCGTTGTCTGCACCCGTTCGGGCGCAGTTTGCAGTGCGGTTTGGGCTGCCGTGAGGGCTTGGGTAAACCAGGCGTTACGGTCTAGCTTATCCTCAAAACCAAACAATTCCTCAGCTTGTTCGGTGCTGAAGTTGGCGATTTGCACCGCGCTGCTCACCTCCCTCAGGGCAGTCTGCACACCCTGCTGCACCACGAGGGCGTTGGTGCTGCCAGGAAGCTGGCGCAGTTCAATGCTTTGCGGTCCTTCGGCAAGGTCGTCCCAATCCAAACCGGCTGGCAGCAGCAGCACGGCAGCAACGTCGCGTTCATCCAGATCTTTCAGCGCTGCCTGCCTTTCCTTGAGCACAGGACGTACCGCCGTGGATGCGTTCAGGGCGTCGATCAGGCTGGCAGAAAGGCTGGTTTGGGCTTCATCGACCACATAGAAACCCACGCGGCTGTCTGTGGGTCCGCCGGTGCCCCCGCCGATGATGAAGCTGAAAAAGATGGGCAGGATGAGGAAGAAGAGCCATTCAATCGGGGTGGAAAAACGGATGCGCAGGTCTTTCAAAACGATAGCAATCATTTTTTGCATGGTGAAGCCCTCACTTTCCCGCTAATCCACGCCGGCGCATCCAGATGGAAGCAGCAGCAAAAAGAAAGATTCCCATCAGCACCAGTGCCAGGAGCGGCTCGCCAATACTACCCAGCGTTCCACCGCCCGCCAGGGTGGTGAAGCCCTGCAAGCCCCAGGCGTTGGGTGTGATCTTGCTGAGGATGGAAACCCACTCCGGGAGCAAGCTTATATCAAAGAAGCTGCCTCCCAGCAAGCCAAAAACCAACATGATTATCAATCCGAAGTTGGCAACCTGCGCTGGGGTTTTGAAAAGGGAGGCAATAAACGAACCCCAACCGCTGGCTGCAAAGGCGGCCGCCAGGATCAGCAAAACAACGCCTATGGGTTCCCCCCAATCCAGGCGGAATAATAAGCTGGTGCCGCCGATCAAGATGGCAAGCTGGGCGACGGCAGTCAGGAAAATGCCCAACACCTTGCCTCCCAGGATCTGTGCCGATGAAGTCGGGGTCTGCAGCATGCGCGGCAGAGTGCCCGTGCGGTTCTCCAGCAAAAGCGAGCTCCCGCCGTAAGTAACCGCAAACATCAGAAACATCAGCGCCATCCCGGGGGCAAAGTACATCAGCAGGTCAAACCGCAGCGCCGCCCCACTGGCGGTGGTGTTCTCAAGCTGGATAGGCTGCGTTTGGGCGGATTGCTGCGCGAGCTGCGTGCCCAAAGCCTCCCCCAGTTGGGCTGCCAGCTCAGGGGTGAGTTTGCCGGTCTGGGCAAGCTGGCTCAGGGTAACTTCGGCGCCGATCCTGCCCACTTCCACCTGGGTCAGGAACGAATCCAAGACCGAGCGCAGAATGCCAGCGTTGGTCGGTGCGTTGGAGTTGGCTATGAAATCAATCTGGATCAGTTCCCCGCTGGTGCTGCCGAGTTCATCCGGGATGATGGACGCGCTGAAGCCTTGCGGGATAATGACGGCAGCCGAAGCCTTATCGGCTTCAACCAACCGGCGGGCTTCATCTGGCGCGATGAGGAAAGTGGGGTCAACCAGGTCGGAAAGCTCTTCGGATTTGAAGACTGCCTCCAGCGCCTTGCCCAGCTCACCTTCGTCCTGATTGACGATCGCCACCGTAATGCTGCTGATCCCCGAGGCGGCATTTCCAGAGAAGCGCCCGGTGACCAAGCCCATGCCCAGGGTGATCAGGAAGGGCGCCAGCAGCATCAGGATCAGGGCTGCCGGGTCGCGAAAAATAAGTTTGAGGTCTTTGAGAGCGATGATCAACAATTTTTGCATCGGGTGCCTCTCAGTCGCGCAGGGCGCGCCCGGTCAGGTGCAGAAAGACCGCTTCGAGGTTTGGTTCGCGGATGTCCATTGAGAATATTTTTATCCCCATCGCCTCAGCAGTGTGGATTGCCGGGGCGATCAGCTCCTTGGCTGAGTGGGTTACGATGGAAATTTCATGATCGATCGCGTCAGCGCGGCGTACCCCATCGAGAGTCTGCAGGCGGTCCACCAGGGGCTGTGGGTCTTCGTTTTCGGCGATGTGCAGCACCAGCGTGTCGGTTTCATCCACCTGCCGGGTGAGTTCTTCCTGGGTGCCCAGGGCGATCAGTTCACCGTGGTCGATGATCCCGACCCGGTCGGAGAGTTCCTGGGCTTCTTCCATGTAGTGGGTGGTGTAGAGGATGGACATGCCCTGCCGGTTGAGTTCCTTAACAGAGTCGAGGATAGCCCGGCGCGACTGCGGATCAATGCCGACCGTGGGCTCGTCCATGAAGAGCAGTTTGGGTTTATGCAGCAGCCCGATGCCGATATTCACGCGCCTTTTCATCCCGCCGGAATAGGTCTTGACGCGCTGTTTGGCTTTGTCTTGCAGGCCGATCTGGTCAAGCACTTCGGCAATGCGGTCAGAGAGCGTCTTGCCGCTCAATCCGTACATCTTGCCCCAGAACTGCAGATTCTCAAGGGCAGTCAGGTCTTCGTAGAGCGCAAGCTCCTGCGGCACCACCCCGATGCAGCGTTTGACCGCCATCGGGTCTTTGAGGACGGAATGACCGCACACGCTGGCATCCCCGCTGGTGGGGGCAAAGAGGGTGGAGATGACCGAGATAGTGGTGGTTTTGCCCGCGCCGTTGGGTCCCAGCAGGCTGAAGATTTCGCCTTCCTCTACGTTGAAAGAGATCCCATTGACAGCGGTAAAATCATCATACTTTTTGACCAGATCGCGCACTTCGAGTATAGGCGCCATAGTTACCTCGCTTTTTTTGTGTATTGTAGAATTATAAAGGAAACCAAGTTGCACGAACGACAAAGGATCTGATCTTTAATGATTAGATTCTTCGCAAAAAAGGCTCAGAATGACGGGAATTATCGGGTCATCCCGATCGAAAAGTACGCGTTTTTCAACCTGATATTGTTGTTGATGGTGGGTTGGCTAACGAGGCATAAACTGGTACATATCTTTTGACGCCAACCCACCCTACAATTTTTTCCGTCGCCAGCCGGGCTATCCTGACCCTCTCCCGGGAGGGGGAACAAAAGGGGGTGGGTTTTGGTAAATGAGGCTCAAAAAAACAGGCGTTTGTCATCCTGAGCGCCAGCGAAGGATATGATCTTTACTGACTAGATTCTTCGCAAATGAGGCTAGAATGACAGCCATTGTCTTCATGCACTAACCAAGCCTCCCAATGGGACCGAGTATGGGGTCTGACCGCCAGGTCTACAGCAGGAAATCTACGGACTTCCCAACCCCCTGCGAGGAGGGGGATGAAGGGGGTGGGTCTTTTCCTCGTGAACTTGCAAATGATAAGGTTCTCAACTGACTAGATTCTTCGCAAAAGAGGCTCAGAATGACAGGCGTGTGTCATCCTGAGCGTGAGCGAAGGATCTGATCTCTACTGACCAGATTCTTCTCAAAGAGGCTCCAAATGACAAAGAAAAGAGGCCATTACAGGCCTCTTATAGGGCGGGTGGGGGTCGAACCCACATAGTGTCACCACCGACGGATTTTAAGTCCGTTGCGTCTGCCTATTCCGCCACCGCCCCGTGTGTGCAATATTTTACCATCATATCAGCGTTTTCAGGCCAACAGTTTTCCCCCGGAAAGAGTCATCTTCCACGCTCCGATCCACCTGATAAATATCAATACCGCATGGACTGTAGAGGTAACCCCCCGTGGTTACCTTGGGCAGACACAGGGGTCTGCCCCTACCGAAATACATGCAGATTTCCATGTTAGGACCACAATCCAAATGAAGCATTGGGAATGCCAAATTGAGAAACAGCCCCGTTTTTGTCGCGAGAGCTTATAATTGTTCCCCTATGGAACTGACCTTCGGCAACTGGCTGCTTTCCTTTCTGCCTATCCTGACCGTGATCGTCTTAATGCTCCTCTTCAAATGGGGAGCTTTGCGCGCTGGCGCCATGAGCTGGCTGGTGGCGTTAGCCGTCAGCCTGATCTTTTTTGGCGGAAGCTGGTTGATCCTTGCCTGGTCGCAGGTGAAAGCCCTGGTGCTGGCGGCAAATCTGCTTGTCCTCATTTGGGGCGCACTGCTGCTCTACAGCCTCGCCAATGAAGCGGGCAGCATCCGCGCCATTTCGCTCTTCATCCCGCGCCTTTCCAACGACCGTTCCATCCAGCTGCTGCTGATTGCCTGGCTGCTCACGTCTTTCCTGCAAGGCATGGGCGGGTTTGGAGTGGCTGTGGCGGTGTGCGCGCCAATTTTGGTGGCTATGGGTTACAGCCCGATCCTCGCGATTGTGATGACCACCATCGGGCACGGCTGGGCGGTTTCTTTCGGCGGGATGGCATCCGCCTTCGAGTCGCTGATCGCCGTCGCGCACGTGCCCGGTATGCTGATCGCCCCTTATGCCGCAGTCCTGTTCGCGCTCAGCTTCATGCCAACCGGCGTGATTATCACCCTGCTTGGCACAGGATGGAAGGGCGTGCGCCACGCTTTCCCAGCCATCCTTGCTGTCAGCCTTACAATGGGCGCCTCGCTCTACGTTCTCAATATCAATGGTTTCTGGAGTCTCAGCACAATCGGACCTTCGCTGGTTGGCATCGCCACGCTCGTGCTCCTCACCCGCCTGCCTGGCTATCACGGCACAAAAGATGCCATCTCAAATGGCGGTCAGGAGCTGCAAACAAGGGATCTCTTGGTGCATTTGACGCCCTACATTTTGCTCGTGGTGATCGGTTTTGCTGTCGCCCTGATCCGACCGCTCAACGCCTTCCTCAACCGGGTTTCAATCAGCCTCGCCTATCCCGAGATCGTATCCGGGTTGGGCTTCGTTACCCCGGCAGAATCCAGCCCCATCCTCCACCCCTTCTCACACCCGGGCACGGTGCTGTTTGTGACTGTTTTGCTTTCATACCTTGTGTTGAAACGTGAAGGCATGCTCAACCACACCTCACCCCGCCGCATTCTAAGCCTCACTTCCCACAACTCGGTTGACGGAAGCCTGGGCATTGTGGTTATGGCAGGGGTTTCTACGATTATGACGCACGTGGGCATGACGAGCACTCTCGCAAGGGGGATAGCCGAGACGATCAACGCGGTGATTTACCCGGCAGTGGTGCCCTTTGTTGGGATGATTGGGGCTTTCCTGACCGGGACAAACAATAACAGCAATATCCTGTTTGGCGCGCTCCAGGCAGAGGCAGCTGCTCTTCTCAAGCTCAATGTGCCGCTGATCTTAGCAGCGCAACACGCAGGCGCTTCGATGGGGAGTGTGATGTCTCCCACAAAGTTGATTGTCAGCTGTATCACGGTTGGTCTCGGTGGGCAGGAAGGCAAGGTCTTGCGAAAGATGATTGGATATGGTCTAATCCCGATAAGCGTCGTGGCAATTGCGACTGGTATCTGGTCGTGGCTGCTCAGCGGTGGAGCTTGAAATGAGTCTGAGCAAAGAAACCAAGAAATTCCGCATCAACATGCTGGTCCTGGTGATCGAGGCCTTGCTGCCGTTCCTGCTGCTCTTCGCGCTCCGAAATGATTACACAATACTCGGCAGGATCATCTCCGCGATCCTGGTCCTGGGCATTATTTACCTGGTGGTGTTCAAATGAAAATCAAAAGACAAACTATTTTTCTCATTGCGGGTCTGCTTTTACTGGCTGCCAGCGGCTTTCTTTTCTCCCGGCGGGCTATTCCTGTCAGCTCGCAAAGCCAGGCTGTGGTCCTTTCCGACTGGATTTACAGGAGCGGTGGTAACCTGAACGTGATGGTGACCTATCCCGAAAAGCTGGAAACCGGTCGCAAGAATTTGATCACGGTGGCATATCAGGCGGATAAGGCGCTCGAGAGCGTTTTGGCAAATGGGGTCGTTTTTGACCTGCAACTCGACATGCTCAAAACCGTCATCCAGCCGCAGAAACGCATGTTGATCCCGGTGGAAAGCGGAAGAAAAACTTTCGTCTGGGAAGTGGAGCCCTTCATCGCCGGATTTTCCGAGGCAAGTATTTCAATGGCACTTGGCGATAAGACCCTGAGCGGCAATTATGCCATCACGACCCAGCAAAAAATCGATTTCAGCATGGAAATTGCCGAGTCGACTGCCGCCACCAGGGGCGAGTTAAGCACCTGGGGTTTCATTTGTCTGGGTGGTGGGCTGTTGAGCCTGCTGGCTGCTTACCTGCTGAATAAGAAAAAGCCGCCTGTAAAAAAGCGAAAGTAACTGGAAATGGACCAACCCATGCGACGCCGTTCACTCCGCTCTGTTTTTTCAGACACGCCACTGACCGCACTGGACCCCATCCCGCCAGTGATGATTACGGGAGTCACCAGTGACTCGCGCCGCGTCCGGAAGGGCTTCGCTTTTGTTGCCATCAAAGGTGAGAGAAGCGATGGCTTCGATTACATCCCATCAGCCGTTGCCAACGGCGCCCGCGTTATCCTCAGCGATCGTCCAGCGCCAGAGGGGCTTCCCATCCCTTACCTTGGCCTGCAGGGAGACCTGCGCTTTGCCCTGGCGTACCTGGCGGCGAGTTTCCAGCGCTTTCCGGCGCGGAAACTGCGCATGATCGGTGTGACAGGCACCGACGGCAAAACCACCACCTCGATGCTGATCCACCACCTCCTGACCAAATCCGGCATTTCTGCCGGTATGATCAGCACTGTCAACGCCCTGATCGGGGACCAGTCGCTGGATACTGGCTTCCACGTGACCACGCCGGACTCCCCCGACATCCAGGCTTACCTGGCCCAGATGGTGGCGGCCGGCATGACGCATTGCGTGCTCGAAACTACTTCGCACGGTCTGGCACAGGGGCGCGTGATCGCCTGCGATTACGACCTGGCGGTAGTTACCAACGTGACCCACGAACACCTCGATTACCACGGCAGCTATGAGAACTACCTCCAGACCAAGGGCAGGCTGCTCGGGATGCTCATGGAAACCCCGCGCAAACGGATCGGCAACCTCCGGCTGGCAATTCTGAACAAAGATGATCGCTCCTACGATGCGCTCAAGCGCCTGTCGCCCCCCGGTTTTCTGACCTACAGCCGGATCAACCAAGCCCATTTTTGGGCGGATGAGATCACCAGCACCACCAGTGATCTGAGCTTCACCCTGCACACAGAAAAAAAACAGTTACCGATCCATTGCCCCATCGCTGGTTTTTACAACGTTTCCAACATCCTTGCCGCCCTCGCGGCAGTCACGTCGCTTGGTTTGGACCTCGAGCAAGCCGTGAAAGACCTTGAAAGTTTTGAGGGAATCCCCGGACGGATGCAGCGCATCGAGCTTGGGCAGGACTTCACCGCCATTGTGGACTTTGCCCACACGCCAAACGCGCTCGAAAACGCCCTGGTTACCGCCCGCGCCATGACGAGCGGGTGTGTTATCGCGGTATACGGCTCAGCCGGCCTGCGCGACCGCGAGAAGCGCCGCATGATGCCCGCTGTCTCAATCCAGCTCGCCGATATCACCATCCTCACCGCGGAAGATCCGCGTACGGAGCCGCTTGAGGGCATCCTGGAAGAAATGGCGCAATCGGCGATCAAAGCCGGCGGCGTGGAAGGCGTGGATTTTTTCCGAATTGCGGACCGTGGAGATGCGCTGCGTAAAGCGCTCAGCCTTGCCCAGCTTGGCGACCTGGTGATTGCCTGCGGGAAGGGGCATGAGCAATCAATGTGCTTCGGAACTGAAGAGTACCATTGGGATGACCGCACTGCCATGCGTGCCGCTCTTGCCGAACACCTGGGGATTGAGGGCACGCAAATGCCCTGGCTGCCAACCAGTTCCACGCCAAAACCAGCTTAATGGATCCGGCTATTTTGGTTTGCGAGTGCGCAGGAACATTTCTCCCAGCGAACCGCCGTTGAAACCTCCAAAAACTGCCATCAGGCTGACCAGCGCAGAGAGCAATCCGCTCTTCCAGGTCATCAACCCGATCACGATCATCCCAGCCAGCCCGCCATAGACACCGTAGGTTAGACCGCGCTTGTCTTTTGCGAGGACGGCAACCAGAAAAGCAACGGTCAGGGAACCAAGGAAGATGCCCAGCATCAAGGTCGTGTCCAAGCCGGTCACCAGATCCCCGTAGCGCGCCACCAGGCTGTCGACCAGGCTGAAGAAAAGCAGTGCCATGGCAACATTGCCAGCCATCGCCAGCATAAGGTAAGCGATCTTCGTCCCACGCAGGTCAAGTACTTTGCTCAGTTTCATGCGCTAATTCTATCAGGAACTTTTCGGAAGACAGGCTCTGACTCTGTCTTCCGGAGTCTTGTCCAAATCTCTTTTTCCGTAGCCGATCGGCTCGCAGCTTTAGGCTGTGTCCAGGAAGGCATTGCGCGTTTACAGCTCAACAAAGGGGGACCATCGCAAGCCCACTTTACTTGCCCAGCAGGTTACCGTATGGATTGACCGCATGCTAGCAGCTCTTGCACGGCAAAATAGCCTAAGAATCCTGTATTTACAATGACGAAGGTTTTATAACTCAATTATAGCCAAATCAATTCGAGTGTACGGGCGAAGCATCTGTAATAAGTGCGTCGGATGAGAGACAGGCTTCTTTTGGGGAATGCTTCGCCTGTACAAGGAACCACAACTATGATTATCTTTCGGAAAAAAGATTTCTCGTGTGCCAACCCCATGTGATGTCAGGTTCAACTGCGGAACCTGACCTACGACCAATGCTTTTTTTACAAAGAGATTTTTTCGGTGCGTATTAGCCAACACACGTAATGTCAGGCTCAACTGCGGAACCTGACCCACGATCAATGCTTTTTTACAAAGGAATAAATTTCAGCGCGTATAAGCCAATACACGCAATGTCAGGTTCAACTGCGGAACCTGACCTACGACTGCTTTTTTGTGTTTTTGGTTACGGCAAAACCGCGTAATACACCGCGTTCCCAAAAGCGAGAAATACCTGACGGTTCGCGGCGACTGCGAAGGCTGTTGCCCTGCCAGTTGGCAGACTGCCATCATTCAGCCCTGACCGCAGCACCTGGTTCAAATTTAAGCGCAGGCTAAATTGATACAACTCAGCCGCGTCAGGGGCGAGGAAATAGATCGAAGGATCTGGTGGAGGTGAATATGACACCTGGCTGAATTTTAGACTCTCAAAATCCACTCCCGCTCCTCCGCCAAGCACATTCTGGTAAGGATAGGGGTCCTCACAGTTTATTGATCCGCTGATCTGAGAAGCCAGGCAGTGCGAACTATGTCCATCGGCATGCAGCAGGAAGAGTTCATCGCCGCTCACCGCCAGATCAATCGCCTCTTTCAGCTTCACTGGCATATTATCAAAGTAAGAAACTGGCACCTGGTCAAAATTCGAACTGAAACCGCGATAGATCCAGATCGCGTTTGCGCCAGAGTCCAGCACGAGCAGTCTTCCAGAGTCAAAGGCAATGCTCTTCAAGTCCTGCCATCCACCATCGGGAGGCAGCAAACTGGCTGCGGTCGGGCTTGAGCCAACCGCACAATATAAAAGGTTGCCAGCCGCGTCAATTCCCAAAATTGGTGCCTTGGCGGGATTATTGATCGGAATTGCCAGCATGTCCACCAATTTTCCAACCTCAAGCCCTCCAAAGCTGCCCGGACCGCATCGAAAGGCTTCATCCAGGGAGTAGCCTTGCGATTGAAGGGTCAAGTGCCTGACCTCGCCGTTGTTTTGGTCCAGCAGGTAGAGATCGCGGTTAAGGGAAATGATGTTGGTGACGCTCATGTCAGGGAATAAACCAGCCGCGAATGCCGGCTTGTAAATCAGTCTCTTTGCTCCATCGAGTTCATCCAGAGCCAGCCTCGCCCTGAGATAGAGCGCGTTTACCTCATCTGATTTTTGATATGCCGCGGCTTTATCCAGCCATTCAAGGGTCTGGCTCCAAGCTTCGCGCTTGAGGTCATCTGTCTGCATCAAGACTGCGTTGTTGGCTGAGGCTTCCGCCTGAGCCAGGAAGTAGTTATATTCGTTGCCCTGCCCACGCGAAAAATAGATAAAGGTACTCAGCCCCACCAACAGCAAAGGCACCAGGATAGCAATCAACCATTTGCTCAGGGCAGAGAGTTCACTTACTGGATTGCCTTTTTCCCGTTTCTTTTCTTCGCTTTTCTGAATGATCGCCTCGGCTTTTTCCTCGACACCTTTCAAAAAGCTTGCTCCTCTGGCAACAGTTTGCAGCGCATCTGTCTTAAACTGATCCACGTCAAATATGGGAGCCGACTGCTCCTCTTCCGCTGCCACTGGCTGTTCCGCAGCCTCTTGCGGGATGATTGTTGGTTCCGGTTGTGGTTCTACATGAGGGGCGGTAATTTCTCCAGGTTGTGGTTCCAGCTCGGTTTCAGGCTCTGCTGAGAAGGATGGCATCGGCACATTTCTAAAAAGATCTTCAGCCAGGGAGCCGTTTTCTTCCACAATCTCCGGGGTTTCCAGCACTTCTTCCGGCCAGTCAAAATCCTGGTCCTCAGCCGCTTCAGGCGCAACTGGTTCCGCTACAGTTTCTTCAATCTCCTGGACCTCAGGTACAGACCTGGCTTCCAGGCGCGCTTTGAGGCTCAAGCCTTCGCCATAGGTCAGCCGTAGCACCTCCGTCGCACCCAACAACGGCACATACTCACCCACGCTGGAGATATCAGCTTTGAGTCTTTCAGTTGCCAACAATTCCGCCGGAATTTCCTGGGCTAACATCACAAAATCTCCATCCGCCACCGCTGCCTGGAAAAAGCGGGGGCGCACCACTGAGCTCAGCCCAATTCCTCTTGGATCAAGATCTGCATCGAAGAAATGCTCCACCCCATTGCTCTTGACCAAGAGCGCTTCCGCCTTGCCGTTGATCCCTATAAACAAAGTTTCATGGTGGATGACTCCCGCCAGCAAAGAAGCTGTCTTCCAGCTCTCTCTATCCTGCAGTTGGCTGTTGCCGGAAAGAAAGGTCTTATTCAACCCATCCGCCAGGCTGCGCATCGCATTCGTGACTGACCCACCCAGCTTGAAGAAGGCTGCCGCGAGCCTGCTCAGCGTCTGATCCAACACTTCATCGCTCAGGCTGACTGCTTCAGACGGCCAAATCTTGATGATCAGGCTGTCTTCTTCACGCCCACGCGCGGCACCTTTACCGGCAGAAGCCGTAAGCAACAGGCGCTTCTGGTAATTCTCGAAAGAGTAAGTGGTCAGATCAAATTTCATAGCACACCTTTACAATCAACATTGATATTGCGTAACCCTAAGAGTACACAATTCGTGCCAGAGGGTATAATCGGTCTCATGCAATTTTCACTGATCACCGATCCCGCTGAGTGGCAAAGCCTGGATGCTGAATGGCAAGCCCTCGCAGCCAGGACGCACCGTCCGCTGCCATTCCTTGAGTTTTGGTATCAAAAAACCTGGTGGCAAACGCTTGGCGGGGGAGAGTGGCCAACTGACAAAAGTCAGCTCCAGCTCATCATTGCCCGCCACGATGGCCAATTGCTTGGCGTCGCACCTCTTTTCTACTCGGAAAAAGCAGAAGACCCTCCTGCCTTGCGCTTCATCGGTCAGATCGAGGTCTCCGACTATCTCGATTTTCTCTGCCCGCAGTCAGAACTCCAAGCCTTTATTGCCGGATTGCTTGACTTTATCAACACTGAGCCTGGATTGCTTTCACGCAGTCTTGACCTGGCAAACTTCCAGGAAAACTCACCCAGCCTGCTCATCTTGCGCGAACTTTGCGAGCAAAAAGGCGTTCCTTACAAAAGCGAGGTTCTGCAGCCTTCTCCTTACATCCCCATGAAAGCAGACTGGGAGGACTATCTCGCTTCGATCTCCAAAAAACAGCGCCATGAGATCCGGCGCAAGCTGCGCAACGCGGACAGCCACCACGAAACTAATTGGTATATTGTCAACGCCGAGCATGATCTGCAGGAAGAAATGCATGCCTTCATCAACATGATGCGCAATGACCCCAGCAAAGTGGCTTTTCTCACTCCCGAAATGGAAGTTTTCCTTGCGCAAACTGCCGGCAGGGCTTTAGAGCTTGGGCAATTGCATCTTGCTTTCCTGACCTTTGATGGGCAAAAGGCAGCGGCTTATCTTTCTTTTCTGGCTGGCAACAAACTCTGGGTTTACAACTCTGCCTGGGACCCCACCTTTAGTTGCTGCTCGCCCGGATGGGTGCTGCTGGCTAAAGTCATAACCTGGGCAATCGAACAAGGGCTTAGCGAAGTCGACATGATGCGCGGTGATGAGGTTTACAAGTACCGTTTTGGCGGCATCGATCGCCATGTGGTCTCATTCAAAAGCCAGCTGCTATAAGCCCTAAATTCGCATAAAAAATATCTAACGCAATATTAACGACGGGCGGGTATCCTTTTCTTGACGAGGCTAATCCTCGCATGGTAACATTAATGAAATCTGTCTTAGCACTCTCCGATTGAGAGTGCTAATTGTGAAAAGAAATATGACTGATCTGACTTCGCGACAAAAAATAATCCTTTCTCTGATTGTGCATGAGCATACCCGCACGGCACAGCCTGTCGCGTCCAAGACTCTGATTGAAGATTATGGCTTGCCGATCAGCTCTGCTACGGTGCGCAACGAGATGAACACGCTCGCTGAGCTTGGCCTCATCCGACAACCCCACACCTCAGCAGGGCGTGTGCCAACCGAAGAAGGTTACCGCTTTTTTGTCAGCAACCTGGTACAGCAAACGGTGCTTCCAAGCGCCACTCGCAACACAATCAGCCACCAGTTTTATCAATCGCGGCGCGGTCTGGACCACTGGTTGCCCCTGGCAGCCTCAGTCCTGGCGAACCAAAGCCAGGCTGTTTCGCTGGTCACGGCTCCACACTCAGAAAAAATTGCTTTCAAACACCTGGAACTAATCTCCACCCGCGGTTTGCAGGTGCTGATGGTGCTGGTGCTCCTTGGTGGAGAAATCCGGCAGCAGATCCTGGCGCTTGATGAAGCCTACAGCCAGGAGGTGCTCTCGAGGACTGCAAATCACTTAAATCAAGAGTTCGAAAACAAATCGCTTCGCCAGATCGAAGCTCTCGAACCAAGTAACGATCCCCTCGTTCAGCAAATACTGACCGCCATCCTCGATCAAATGCACCTCAGCGAGGACCTCGTGACAGGTGAACTTTTCCTGGATGGGCTTTCGAACGTTCTCTCAACGCCTGAGTTCGCCGCGACCAACCAGGAACGCTCACCGCTGCGCCTCCTGGAGGAACGCCCCATGCTGAATGATTTGTTATCGCGCACGGTACTGACGGAAGATATCGGTGGGATTCAGGTGCTGATCGGCGGTGAGGGTACCTGGCAGGAACTGAGAGATTGCTCAGTCATCCTGACCCGCTATGGCATCCAAGACCAGCTTTCTGGCATGCTTGGCATTCTTGGTCCAATGCGAATGCCCTACGGGCAGGCTATCAGCACGGTTCGTTTTGTGGGGGACCTGCTTTCCGACCTGGTTACTGACACGTTGATTGAATAAGATACGCTGTTATGAAAATTTTTTACGAGGAAGAAAATGACTGAAGATACTGAAAACAAAAACGAAACAACCACACCAGAAGAAGCAAGCCCCGACCTGGCTTCATTACAAGCTGAAAACGCGGAGCTGCGCAAGCAAAATGAAGACTACCTGGACAGCCTCCAGCGTGAGCGCGCCAGTTTCGTCAATTACAAACGCCGCATCGACCTTGACAATGCCAGTTACGCAGAACGTCTGCTTGCCGAACATGTCAAGTTCTTCCTGCCGGTTGCCGACGACCTGGAGCGTTCTCTGCTCTACCGCCCGGATGACCCGGACTGCGCCAGTTGGATCTCAGGGATTGAGCTCGTCCTGCAAAAACTGCTCAAATCCCTTGCGACCAAAGATGTTCGCCCCATGGACCTGAAACCCGGCGACATGTTTGACCCCAACACGCAGGAAGCTATCAGCTACGAAGAAAACGACACATATGCAGAAGGACAAATCATCGAAGTTGTCCAGACCGGTTATCAAATCAAAGATCGCGTTATCCGACCCGCCCTGGTCAGAGTCGCAAAATAGGAGCAATCATGGGAAAAATTATTGGTATTGATCTTGGAACGACAAACTCAGTTGCTGCTGTGATGATGGGCGGTGAGCCAGTCGTCATTCCTTCTGCTGAAGGGGAACGCCTGGTGCCATCCGTGGTGGCTGTCAACAAAAACTCTGAGCGACTGGTCGGGCGTGTTGCCCGCAACCAGGCCATCATCAACCCTGAAAACACGATCTTTTCAATCAAACGTTTCATGGGGCGCAAAGACGACGATCCCGAAGTTCAGCGTGCTAAAGCCCATGTGCCCTATCAAACTAATAAAGCGCCCAATGGCGACCTGCGCGTAAGCATGGGGGGCAAGGACTATACTCCCCCTGAAATTTCTGCCATGATCCTGGGAAAGATCAAGCGCGATGCTGAAGCCTATCTTGGTGAACCTGTTACACAAGCAGTCATTACAGTTCCAGCTTACTTCAACGACGCCCAGCGCAACGCCACTAAAGATGCCGGTAAGATTGCCGGTTTGGAAGTGCTGCGTATCATCAATGAACCCACCGCTTCCTCCCTGGCTTACGGACTCGACAAAAAAGGAAAGAACGAAACCATCGCTGTGTATGATCTTGGCGGCGGTACCTTCGATATTTCCATCCTGGAAGTCGGAGACGGAGTCTTCCAGGTGAAATCCACCTCTGGCGACACCTTCCTCGGCGGTGATGACTTTGATCAGCACATCATCGACTGGCTCGCGGACGAATTCAAACGTGAGAACGGCATCAACCTGCGCGAGGATCGCCAGGCGCTGCAGCGCCTGAAGGAAGCGGCTGAGCGCGCGAAAATCGAGCTCTCCACCACCATGCAAGCAGAGATCAACCTGCCTTACATCACCGCTGATGCTTCCGGGCCCAAACACCTCGTCACAACGCTCACGCGCTCAAAACTCGAGCAGCTAACCAGCGAACTCGTCCAGCGCTCTATGGAACCTGTCCAGCAGGCACTGAATGACGCCAACCTTAAACCAGCCGACATCGACGAAGTGGTCATGGTCGGCGGTATGACCCGCATGCCCGCCGTACAGGATGCAGTGCGCAAATTCTTCGACAAAGACCCACACAAAGGCGTCAACCCCGACGAGGTCGTAGCGATCGGCGCAGCCATCCAGGCTGGTGTGCTCGGCGGCGATGTCAAGGACATTCTCCTGCTGGACGTCACTCCCCTTTCTCTCTCCATTGAGACCCTGGGCGGGATTGCTACACCACTCATCAAACGCAACACCACCATCCCCACGCGCGAAAGCCAGGTCTTTTCAACGGCTTCCGATAGCCAGACGCAGGTGGAGATTCACGTGCTGCAGGGCGAGCGCCCGATGGCTGCGGACAATAAGTCTCTCGGAAAATTCACGCTCGACGGTATTCCGCCTGCCCCACGCGGTGTACCGCAGATTGAAGTCACCTTCGACATCAACGCCAACGGCATTCTGGAAGTCACCGCTAAAGATAAAGCCACCGGCCGCCAGCAGAATATCACCATCACTGCTTCATCTGGCTTGAGCGAGTCTGAGGTCGAACAGATGCGCCAGGACGCAGAGATGCATGCGGAAGAAGACCGCAAACACCGTGAGTTGATCGAAGCCCGCAACACTGCCGATAATGCCATTTACAGCGCAGAAAAAACCCTTACTGATCTCGGCGAGAAAGTGCCTGCCGATTTGAAATCCCGCGTTGAGGATGCAATCGCAAAGGTTCGTTCCGTGCGCGATCAGGAAGACCCCAAAACAATCAACAGTTCCGTGGAAGAGCTAATGAAAGTTTTGCAGGAAGTTGGGCAGGCAGCTTACAGCCAGACCCAGCCCGAAGCTCCTGACCAAACCCAGACCGATCAGGAACAAGCTCCTGAAGAAGATGACGGCGATGTGGTTGACGGCGAATTTCATCACGCGGATTAGTTAAAACAGTATAAAATACATCCCTGGCAGGAAAACCTGCCAGGGATTTGGTCTAAAATGATAATGACAGATAAACGAGATTATTACGAAGTTTTGGGTGTGACCCGCTCTGCCAGCGCGGATGACATCAAAAATGCGTTCCGCAACCTGGCGCGCAAGTTACACCCGGATGTTAACAAAGCCGAAGACGCCGAAGAGAAGTTTAAGGAAATAAACGAAGCTTATGGCGTTTTGAGTGACCCTGATAAACGTGCGGCTTACGATCGCTATGGCTTCCAGGGTGTAAATACCAACGGCATGCCCGATTACTCCACCATGGATCTCTCCGATTTGTTCGACCTTTTTGGTCTGGGTGGATTCGGCGGTTTTGGCGGCTTTGGCGGCACTTCGCGCCGCAGCCGCAATGCGCCCCGCCGTGGAGCTGACCTCAGCACACGCCTCAAATTGACCTTCGAAGAGGCAGTTTTTGGCACTGAAAAAGAGGTTGACATCACCCGCAACGAAAAATGCTCGGTATGCTCCGGCTCAGGCGCTGAACCTGGTTCCAGACCCGTTACCTGCCAGACCTGTAAGGGCGCGGGTGAGGTTCGGCAGGTGCAGCAGACCTTCCTGGGACAGATGGTCCAGGTTGTCACCTGCCCCACCTGCGGCGGTCGCGGTGAAATAATTGAAAAGCCCTGTACAAACTGCCGGGGAAGCGGACTGGAACGCAAAACCATCCGCAAAAAGGTCAATATCCCCGCCGGCATTGATAACGGCAACCAGGTCCGCATGATCGGCGAAGGTCAGCCGGGTGCCAATGGTGGTCCGAACGGTAATTTTTACATCGAAATCGAGGTTGCCCCACATAAATTCTTCCGGCGGAATGGCTATGACATTTTGCTCGATCTCGACATCAATATGGCTCAGGCAGCACTCGGCGATGAAATTACCATCCCCACGCTTGACGGCGACGTAAAACTGCGCATCCCGCCGGGCACTCAGCCCGGGCGAGTTTTTCGCCTCAAGGAAAAGGGCGTTCCCATCCTCCAAAGAACCGAACGCGGGAATCAGTTGGTGACCGTCAACGTTCAAATCCCAAATTCGCTGACAGATGAACAAGAAGAGCTGCTCAAGACCCTGGGCAAAACCATGGGCACGGAAGTCAAGATCCAGGAGCGTAGTTTCTTCGAAAAATTAAAGGATGCCTTCAGTGGATAAACCTCATGCCTGGATCGAAGCCTCGATTGTTTGTAGTGGAGAATTAGCCGAAGCAGTCGCTGAAGTGTTTTCCCGCTATTCTCCCAACGGGGTTGTGATCAACAGCGTTACCCATTACGATTCCCTTGGTCACGAAGAAATCCCCACCGGTGACATGCAGGTCATCGCCTATTTCCCCCAGGACGAAAAATCTGAAGCCATTCGGCACCAGCTGGAGGAAGCGATCTGGCACATGTCCCAAATCGCACCGCTTGATTCCATCGAATATAATCTCGTTCTCGACCAAAACTGGATGGAAGCCTGGAAAACGAACTACAAACCCCTCAAAATCGGTCGCAACCTGATCGTCCTGCCAGCCTGGGTGGATCCTGAATTGGCTGAAGGGCGCATTCCGATCGTCATCTCGCCCGACATGGCCTTTGGCACTGGCACACACCCCTCCACCCAACTTTGCATGCTCGCGCTTGAGAAATATGGCGTCAAAGAAATGGATGTGATCGATATTGGCACTGGAAGCGGTATTTTGTCCATCGAAGCCGCAAAACTTGGCGCAAATCACATCCTTGGTGTAGATAACGACCCGGATTCAATCCCCTCAGCTATCCATAACGCCGACCTGAACGGCGTCGGGGACAGAATAATTTTCGAAGTCGGAACACATACCGACGTTCTCAATCGCGAAGATGAGCCCAAGCAAGCTCCCCGCGTTATTGCTAACATCCTCTCGCCCATTCTGGCGAAAATGCTTTCCACTGGTCTTGCGGATCTGGTTAGCCCTGGCGGACTGCTCATTCTGGGCGGCGTGCTTGAGCACCAGGCACAGGAACTGGCGGACCTGGCCCGCAGCCTGGGGATGACTCTGCGCGAAACCCTCCACCAGGAAGATTGGGTCGTCCTCGTCCTTTACAAACCCGCCTGATAAGCCCCAAAGTTTGGTTCTCACAACATAATTTGCCGTTAATTCAATTTGAGCGGTAGTTGAGGAATAGGCTGGCTCTATAGACTAGTATGATTGTTTACAGAATATCCGATGTGGTTGTTTACAATTTTATTTGGCTTTGCACCTCTGTTTACCCAGCGCATACATTGGACCAATGCTGCGGACAGGCAATTTAAACAATCATTGTCTTGACAAAGGGGCCTGTACCTACGTAAGACTATATTCAATTTCAACTGGTTCGTATAGTAGGGGTAACCGCCTCTGGTTACCCGTTATTGTTGATAACCTGGATCAACACAGCCCTCAAAAGGAATTGTTTGATGTATAAAAATGTAAACTATCCCCTCAAACAAAGTGTAAATAATCACTGTCTTGACACAAGCCTATTCCTTACGTTAGTGTAGGCAGGATGGTCTTTCTTGCCGAATTGGCAAGAAATAGATATAAGTTTCGGGGAGGCACAGTGACGAAGCATTGTAATGTTCTACCAATTGTTACAAGAATGGAACTATGTAGGCTAACCTATGCAATGTCAGGTTCAAATGCGGAACCTGACCTACGGTGAAGCAATTGTTTAAAACGTAAAATACAGTCCTCATATACCTATGCTCTTGATGTCAGGTTCAAGAGCGGAACCTGACCTAAAAAGGTATTGGAGTTACAAAAATAGCACGGTAATCAGCCAGAGGCAGACCATGACAAAACCCATGATCAGGCGGATGCCGGCTGCCAGGCCGTAGCCAAATGCCAAGGCTTTGGTGGCTTGCCAGGCTTTTTCGCGGTCCTGGTTGAGACGGCGATACTCAAGGATGTAGAGCAGCGCCAGCGCGACCGCAATCCCTCCGATGGGGGTCAGGAAGATACCGCCAATCAGCATGCCCAACCAGCTCACAATGATCTCCCACCAAGGCACCCCAGCCTTGCGGCCTTTTTTTGCTCCCAGGAGGTTGTCTGTCACCGATCCAACCAGCATCAGCACCGTGTTAACCACAAAGAATGCGATCGTAAGACCGAATTGCAACGGCGTGTGACCGCGGTTAAAACCGACATAGATAACCCAAATCAGGTGACCCAGCCAACTGACCGTCAGCCCGGGGAAGAACACCAGGAAGAGACCGAAGAAGCCAACGGCATTCAAAATGCCGCTGAGCGCGATCAACAAAATCCGGACCCAGTCTGGACTCATTGTATTACCTCAATCCCGCCCATAAGCGGCTTCAGAACATCCGGTACAAGGATGCTGCCGTCTGCCTGCTGGTAATTTTCGAGCACGGCAATCAACGTACGCGGCAAGCCCAGGCCCGAACCATTAAGCGTGTTCACATACTGCAGGGAAGAGCCATCTGAAGGACGGTACTTGATGTTGGCACGCCTTGCCTGGAACTGACCGATGTTGGAAATGGATGAGACCTCAAGCCATTCCTGGCAGCCAGGCGCCCAAACTTCCACATCGTAGGTCTTGTGCGAGCCAAAACTCAAGTCGCCGGTACACTGCTTGAGGATGCGATAGGTCAGCCCAAGCTCCTCGCAGGTGGCACAGGCATCTGCGACCATATTTTCGAGTTCCTGCTCAGCGTTTTCGGGCAGACAGTACTTGTACATTTCCACCTTATCGAACTGATGCCCGCGTTTGATGCCTCTAACGTCTCTTCCCGCGCTCATTTTTTCACGCCTGAAGCAGGCAGTGTAGGCGGTAAGGTTCAGCGGCAAGGCTGATTCTTCAACAATCTCGCCCATCATGATACCGGTCAGCGGCACTTCCGCCGTCGGCACCCACCAGAAATCCTCCTGGTGATCATGGTAGAGATTGTCGGCAAATTTCGGCAGTTGCCCGGAAGCAAACATAACTTCTTCGCGCACCATCCAGGGCGGATAAAACTCTTTGTAGCCCTGGCGAATGTGGAGGTCGAGCATCCAGAAGATCAGAGCGCGTTCCAAGCGGGCACCGGCACCTTTGAGCACATAAAAACGTGTTCCGGAGAGTTTAACGCCGGCTTCGAAATCGATAATGTCCAGGCTTGTGCCCAAATCCCAGTGCGGTTTTGGCTCAAAGTCGAACTTCCGGGGTTCACCAATAGTACGCAGGACCACGTTGTATTTGTCATCCGCGCCAATCGGCACATCCGGGTCGGGGATGTTTGGGATGCCAGCCAGGGTGTCGTAAAGTGCGGTTTCTGCCTGCTTGAGGGTCTCATCCAAAGCCGAAATTTCGTCCCCCAGGGCGCGCATGGCGCTGATCTTCGCGTCGCGCTCTTCCTTGCTCTTCATCCGGCCGATTTCCTTGCTGACGGCGTTGCGCTCTGCTTTTTTGGTTTCAACGTCCAAAATCAGGCGGCGGCGCTGCTCATCAAGCGCGATGATTTCATCCACAACAGCAGTTTCCATTTGACGCTTTGCCAGGGCTTCTTTGACGAGTTCGGGATTTTCCCGGAATAGTTTTACATCCAGCATGCTGACCTCTTCTCTGGCTCCTTGCGAGCCTAACTTATTGATTTTACCATTCCAGCGGCCTGATGGTGGCATAACGCTAACAAGCATAATTACCTCCGTAGGCTGCACATCGAGCCCGTTGGGTATGCGCCCTGCTTAAGAATCGCAGCGGAAATGGTCAATCCATTATTGGGGTGTTTCAATGTCTTGAGAACGAAGCGCGGCGACCTAGCCTTCATCTCGTGTCAGCAGAATTATCTCTGAAATTCAAATATATTCAACAATTTTCCGTAGGGAACGGCCTTGCGCCGTTCCGGGTTTGCAATGGAACGGGACAAGCCGCGTTCCCTACAAAAAAGAACCACAGATCGGGTCGTCGTATCCCCTGTGCCCGTGAGGCAGGGTATGCCTGTTACTCGTGTGATAATGGCAGCACAAGCATCGATTCCACAGGGAGGCCATTAAGGTCGATGCAGGCATCGACCTTACATTGGGATTTTTAAGTCAATGCAGGCAATGAGCCTTTGTATCGCCTCACTAAAACATGCACAAATCATTAAGTACACTTCACACCTCCTGGCGAAACCTCGTAGGGAACTGGCCAGCCTGTTCCTCTACCCGCCGCCCAGCAAAACCCCGTAAAGAACTGGCCTCTGTCCCTGCGAATCAGGGCATGCCCGTTAATCGTGTGATGCTGTTGATACAGGCATTCCTCAGGGAGGTCATTAAGGTCGATGCAGGCATCGACCCCACGCCGGGTTGTTAAAAAGTGTAAACCATACCTTCAAAAAAACGTAAACAATCACTGTCCTGACAGCAAGGCCGTTCCCTACGACAAGTTGCCCACAAATCGGGTTATCGTCCCAAAGAATATCAGCTATTGAACCCTATTGCGACTAAAAAACACAGCGGATGGACCAAGGCCCATCCGTACGGTAGGGGTCATGATGCTGGGAGCGAAGCGAGCAGTACTTGCTCCCACCGCCGCAGTCCAAATACCCAATTCTTCAACCAATTCATGCTAAGTAGTACCAGACCTGGTTGCCCTTTTCCTGACTCACTTTTACAAAACGGCTATAATAGTGCCCATGAAAACCGCAAAAATATTGGTGCTGGCATGCCTCGCCCTGCTGATCGCTCTGCCCATCGGCAGAACTCTGGCACAGGAAGCCACTCCGAATACCTATGGCATCCTGACATCCACACCGCAGCCTGACGGCTCCATTTATCACATCGTCCAATCTGGCGAGAGCCTGTGGGTCATTTCAGCGGCCTATGGCGTTCCTGGCAGTGAGATTATGGTGCTCAACGGCAACAGCCCAGAGGCAAACGAAGTTTACATTAACCAAGTTTTGCTCATCCGCCGGGCAAACACCCCCACCCCAACCAGCAATTTCACGCCAACCTCTATCCCCACCACACCACAACCGACAGTTTTTGTTCCCAGCCGCACAGCCATTCCGACCAAAACCCCTCTGCCCACCCCCACCCCAACCCAGCCTCCTTCAACCATGCAGGTCATCTTTGGAGACAGCAAAAAGATTGGCCTGACCATGGTAGCCTTCAGTGGAATCGGTTTGGTGCTGGTGATCGCTTTTGGCTTCTTCAAGAAACCGCGCTAGTTCGTAAAGAATGTCGACGCATCAACGCATCGTAATTCTTGCTGATACCCATGTTGGGGATCGCACAACAGTCATTGAGCCTGCTCTGTTGCGTGCCATAGAAGCCGAGCAGCCAGACCGCATCTTTCATGCCGGGGATGTCTGCACACCAGAAGTAATTCAAGAGCTATCACAAATCGCGCCAACCGACGCCGTCCAGGGTAACCGCGACTGGTTTATGGGCTATCATCTGCCAATGGAATGCCATCATCATATCAATGGCGTCAAGATCACTTTGGCGCATGGGCACATCAGCATCTGGCAGTGGTTCCTGAATTATGTGTTTCTCTTTTTGTTTGGGACGATGAGCGGTCATCGCCAATTTCAGAAAAAACTTGCCCAGAAATATCCTGATGCCGATGTGATCATTTATGGGCACATCCATTCCCGCCAGGATGAGGTCATGGATGGCATCCGGTTCATTAACCCCGGCGTCGGCTATCCGGAACGCCGCAACCAGTTTAAACCGCAGTATACCGTCCTGACTATTACGAGTGAGGGAGAAATCCGGGCAGAGTTCAAATCGGTAGAGCCGGATCCGCCAGCATCGGTATAATAAAGGTATGCCTGGCGAAATCATTAGCTCCTCCAAAAATCCAAATATCCAACTCACGCGCAGCCTGCTTGAACAAAGCAAAGCCCGCCGTAAGCATAACGCCTTCGTCGCAGAAGGGGCGCGCGTGCTGGAAGATGGGCTTGCTTCGGGTGTGCCACTGCGTTTTATTCTCTATAAGACCAACCTGACACCGCGCGCGAAAACACTGCTTGAGCAGATCAAGCCGGACCAAACAGTTTATGAAGTTGAGGACCACCTTTTTGAGAGCCTGAGCGACACAGAATCTTCCCAGGGCATCCTGGGTGTTTTTGAGATCCCGGTACCTTCCCAACCTGCAAAACCCGGCTTTGTGGTGATCCTTGATCAGCTGCGGGATCCTGGCAACCTGGGCGCTATCCTACGCTCGGCGGAAGCGGCTGGCGTGCAGGCAATTTGCCTGCCCCCTGGCAACACGGACGCCTGGGCGCCAAAGGTTGTCCGCTCCGGGATGGGGTCGCATTTCAGGCTGCCGCTGCTGCGCTGGCCCTGGAAAGCAATCTCAGCTTACGTGGAAGGTCTGACGGTTTACCATGCAGATATGGATGGGCGGGAAAGTCTCTGGCAGGCAGATCTGCGCGGACGAATAGCGCTGCTGATCGGCGGTGAAGCCGAAGGTATCAGCCCTGAAGGTCGCCTGCTGGCAACGCACAGCGTGCGCATTCCAATGGTTGGAAAGACAGAATCACTGAATGCCGCGATTTCTGCCAGTGTGTTGATGTTCGAGGTGCTGCGCCAACGCAGTCAGGAAGTCTGATCATGAAAATACGCTCAATCACCGTCTTTTGCGAACCGGGTTACCCCGTTAATCGGCTGCTCTTACAGCGGGTGGGCATCTTCAGCAATCATGCCCGCAAGCTATTTGAAGATGCGGGCTTTGAGGTTCAATCCCTGCGCCTGGCGACTCCGCCTTTTGGCCAATTTGTGGCACCTATCGATTTACCGCAAGCTGCCCAGAGCTACTCCGTCGAAGCTCACGGCGATGGATTTGAGTACATCTCGCTTGGCCCTGCCGGGTCGGACCCTGAGGAGTGGGCTGTGATTCCGGACGCTCTCAGGCGCAGTGGTCGCATTTTTCTCTCCGGCTCGCTGACAACCCAAGAGGGTGAGCTCGATTTGGCAAATGCGGCACGCTGCGCGGAAACAATTGTGGAACTTTCAAAACTGGAACCTGATGGTTTTGCTAATTTGCGCTTTTGTGCCCTGGCAAACGTGCCTGCTTACACGCCATTCTTCCCCGCTGCCTATGCGCTGCGAGAGCGCCCTGCTTTCGCGCTTGCCCTTCAATCCGCGGACCTGGCACTCGATTGCTTCAGCCAAGCGCAAAGCCTCCAGGAAGCCCAGCAGTGCCTGATTGATAAAGTTAATGTAAACGCCTTAAGACTTGAAGCGGTTGCTGAAAAAATGGAGAAGATCTATGGCTACGCGTTCAAAGGGCTGGACTTCACGCTTGCGCCCCACCCGGACCATGTCGCTTCTATTGGCAGCGCGCTCGAAGCCCTGGGACTGCCTGCCTTTGGTCCGCATGGAAGTTTATTCGCCAGCACTTTTCTTACCAGCAGCCTGCAGCAAGCCCAATATCGCAAGGTCGGCTTCAACGGCTTGATGCTGCCCGTGCTTGAGGACAGTACCCTTGCGCTGCGCGCAGCTGAGGGCAGCCTAAGCGTGACCGATCTGCTCATGTTCTCGGCAGTCTGCGGGGCTGGACTGGACGTCATCCCCCTGCCCGGTGACACCACACCTGAAGAAATTTATCCCATATTGTTGGATCTCGGAGCGTTGGCTCTGCGACTCAACAAGCCCCTCACCGCCCGCCTGATGCCCATCCCGGGTAAGAAAGCAGGAGATCCAACTACCTTCAACTTTGGCTATTTTGCCAACAGCCGCGTGATGACTTTGCGTTCACAAAAACTGTCGGGGTTAATGAGTGGAAGTGAGAGGATTAAATTGCCACGGCTGGACACTCAGGGCTGAATTTCGCGCACCTGTTTATAGTTAACGATTACCAAATTACTTTCGCAGTTGCCGGTGATGCTCAAATAGGTCAAGGCTGATAAAGACTCCCCGTTCTCATCGAACAACTGGATAGTGAGACCGCTTTCCCTGATGCGCTGGTTTTCAATCAGGAAGCCAAAATACGATTCCCCAGACAACGTAAAATCTCCCGACACGCTGGTCTGATCAACAAGGCTGCCCCCATATGTGCCGCCAAGTTTTACCGTCAGACCATCGATAGGGGCTTCACGCAAGTCCCAAATTTGACCAAAAATGAAGAGATACTGCTCGCAAGTATACTGAGGGAATAGCATAATGTTGGGATAACCTGTAGGCGCGCCACGGAGGACGAAAGGCATAGGCTTTTCAGTGGGTGTGGGTGTGTGGGTGAGGGTTGGCGCGGGGGTTTGGGTCGCGGTTGGTTCGAGCGTTTGAGTCAGGGTGGAGGTAGGGGTTGCGCTGATCACAGGCGCAGTCTCCTCAACTATGCCCGGTTCATTTGTAATTCCAGCTGGCAGACTGGTGGCAGTAGGTTCTGCCTCCAGTGGGTTGGGCAGAATACCCAGCAGCATTAATAAGACTAATAACACCAAAGCCAAGAGTAAAATGCCAGCCCCGATGCTGCCGCAACCGCTTGATTCTTTGGGCTGCTCCATCGGCACTGCCATCGGGCGGGCGGCGGATCTGGATTGGCGAATTGGGGGACGGTTTCGACTGCTCACGGGATTTGAATGACAATCTGTGAATTAGCGATTGCTGTGCTGAGCCAGTCCTGGAGGGCTTTGGTTTGCAGAGCAATGCGCGCGTCGGTTGTGAGGGGATGGGCAGACTCGTGCGCCTGTACCTCAATGATATGGTATCCGATCTCAGTTTGAATAATCTCCGACCGACCGCCGACCTCAAGGCTGAAAGCTGCCTCTTCAACTTCGGGGTAGAGCAGGTATCCGCGCGGGAACCAACCCAACTCACCGCCGGATTCGGGGCTGTATTCCCAGGCAAGTTTTCCAAAGTCGCTGCCACTGTTGAGGCTGATGAGCGCGCGCTGTGCGCCTTCAGGGGTGATGGCAAAAATCTGCCTTGCCCGCACCTGTTCGACCGCATCAGGGATCGTGGCGGAGATTTGGTCGCGCTGCCAGGCGGCTTGTGTGGCAAGGGTGAGAGCCATGCGGAACTCAGCGTCATCATAATGATTGTTGGTCAACCAGGTTGAGAAAGCGTCTTGCGAACCCAGCTCAGCGATGAGGCCGTCGATCCTGGTTTGCAGCTCCGACTCGCTGAGAGTAAATCCGCCTTTTCGAGATTCCTGTGCCAACAATTGTTGTTCGATCAGATAATTGATGACAGCCTGGTTGATTTTCGCATCATCCGGCTTGACGTCCTGACCAGCCAGCGAATCGCGATAGCGCCAGACTTCGTTGTTGAAGTAACTCAGCGGGATGGGTTCGCCGTTTACTATCGCTGCGGCGGGGATCGAGGTGGGTGTGGGCTCCTGGGTGGCGGTGGCGGTGGCGGCAACTGCAGTGGTTACGGATGGCTCAGGGCTGGGGTTTGCTGGTGGGGTTTGGGTCTTTTCACAGCCGGCAGACAAAAGAAGCGCTGCGATCGAAACCGCCAGCGCGAGATAGGTTACAGGTTTATGCTGAAACATGCGCTTATTATACTCATTCTTGATTGATCCTCTAGGAAATGTTTGTGGTTGTCTCCCCAGCGTGCGCGCGATTTGACCATAAGTCCTTTAACTAAGACAATGCAAAGGCAGATCGCCACATACTCTGTTTCGCGGGCACAGTAAATCGTAGGGCGGGATTGAGGGCACTATGAATAATGTGGCAGAGAAAAGGATCGTGCCCTCAATCCGCCGTTGACGGTGATCTGGGTGGTGACGCTCATTTTTTGCATACCATCAATGGAGTGATGGCACTTCGTCTCGCCCTATGGGTACTTTGTCTATCCCAATGGGTAACCGATCCATGATTGCGCCGGATTGAAAACCGCAATCGGGCCTACAACTGATCATGCCAGTGTTAAACCAATTCCGGCTTGTTGACTACCTGGAAGCGCCCGACCAGACACGTGGGTCTGCCCCTACAAGGCGCCCTGTTCGTGAGGGTCGCCAGACCGAGCACGGCAATTGACCGCAAGGTTACATAATTTCCTGAACCAGGGCGGAACACATCAAATGCGCCGGATTGAAAACCGCAATCCGGCCTACAACTGATAATGCCAGATCTACACCAAAGCTACACCAAAGCAATTTATGAATTTTTCACGAAATGGTATACTTGACAAAAGCGGGTTGAACCGTTTAATATGCTATTAATCGAACTTTGTTACTCAACAAAGGAAGGAATTACAAAACATGGCAAAGAAAAAATCTCAGAGTTTGCTCTCTTCTTATCGAAAGAAATCGCGCAAAAACACCGGCAAAGCATTGCTGCTGGTCCTTGTCGCTGTTCTGATCATCGCCGGACTGGTGATGCTGGCTTTATGGGCAACTGGTAATCTTGGCGGTGGCGGACTGCAGCTCTTCGCAACCGACACCCCCACCCCCACCTTGACCCTGACCCCCACTCCGGTGACCCCAACCAATACTGCCACTATCACCCCGACTATTACCGAAACGCCGACCCCTTCGCTTACCCCTACCCTGGACGGACCTTTCGACTACGTGGTTCAGGAAGACGATTATTACTGCGCGCAGATCGCCGAAAAATTTGGGGCGGACCTGGAAGTATTTTTATCGATCAACCCGGATTATGTTACTGGCGGGAATTGTTACATTAAAGCTGGTGATATCGTCAAGGTACCTGCCCCCTGGCAGCGCATGCCCACTTCCACAGCGGTTCCAACCGATATTAGCCCGGGCACAGTTGTTGACTACTTAGTCGAAGCAGGTGCCACGCTCGATTCGGTTGCCCTATTCTTCCGCTCGACTCCTGAACGGATCATTGCTGAAACCAACCGCTATCGCACAGCTAATGGTATCACTCCACTGTTGAGTGACACGACACCGCTGTTCATCGGGGAACTGCTCAAGGTGCCGGTCAACATTGCCACTCCAGTGCCTTCAGCGACTCCCACACGGACAATGACCCCTTCCCCCACACCCTGATCCCACACAGGAATCAAAAACGGATGCGGCAACCGCATCCGTTTTTTTAATTTACTTTCAAGAATTATTCCTTATCTTCTTTCTGGGGATTACAGTCGGGATGCATGATGACCCCGTCTTTTACGGGAACCATCCGGAAGTGCTCAGAAACCTCGATATCATATTCAAGGAATATCGTGATCAAAACACGCAGCAGGATGATGATAAAAAGGGACAAGAGCTCATTGAAACGGGGGGAAATCGTTAAACTTAAGATGTCGGAAGCCATCGCGAATTCCAATGCAAGACTCAAGCGGTGACCCATGCGCAGACGAATGCTCTCAGAAGATCGGATTTGATCCAGAAAATCACGACTAAATAAGCGTTTAATATAAGAGATCAGCCCATGGATCGCGGAAGTGACAATCACAATGACCGAAGCTGCCTCACAGCCCAATTTAGCATAGTCGACTACTGTTTCGATCACCGCGCGATGGTCCGATACTGGAGCCGAATAAGTTGAATCCTTGGCCATGTAAAGAACGACGATAACAGCAACTATTAAGATTGCCGGCAGGACAATCCTGCTCAAAGTTGTGACTGAGGTTCCAGTGACCCCGCTGGAATGATGGTCGCTTTCTGTCATAGTTTTCTTCTCCGTTTTTTTTACTTAATATTTACCAACCGCCCATTATCTACGGCAGACTGGAATAAGGCGTCAATAACTACCATGTTGTTGATGGCGTCAGAAAGCGGGAATTTTGGCACATCCTTGCTGACAGCCACGTTGTAGAAATGCTCCACCATGTGTTTGTAGCTATTTTCCGAGCGGAAATTAATGCGCTTGCTTTCTTTTCCAGTAACGTTCAGCCAGGCACTGGCATCCTCACCATGGGGATTGAAGGGGTATTCGATGTGGATTGTGCCGGCAGACCCGACTACGCGCAGGAACTGTGAGGCGTCAGCATTGAATGAAACCATGAACTGCCCGTACACCTGGTCTCCAAAATCGAGTGTGGCCACCGTCTGAAGATCCACATCCGATTTGCTCATCTGGCAAATTGCTTGCACTTTGTTTGGTTCCCGCCCAACCAGCAATCGCTGGATATTGATACAGTAACAGCCCAAGTCGTATAAGGCTCCACCTCCAAGTTCTGGCGCAAGACGGATATCATCCGGGTTGCTGAGCGTAAATGTGAAACTTGACTGAATAAGCCTAATTTTGCCAATCTTGCCGGATCGTACAATCTCATGGATTTTCTCAAAGCGCTCGCTGTAGCGATACATAAAGCCTTCCATCAGCACAACGGAATTCTCAAGCGCAGTGCTGACCATCAGTTGGGCTTCATCCGCGGTGAGGGCAAACGGCTTTTCCACCAAGACATGTTTGCCGGCTTGCATCGCCTTGATTGCCCAGGGAGCGTGCTCGCTGTTTGGAAGCGGGATATACACAGCCTGGACACTGCTGTCGGAAAGCAGGTCTTCGTAATTACCATACGCGCGGGGGATCTCAAAAGGCGCGGCGAATTCCTGAGCGCGGGTAAGATCGCGGCTGGCAACTGCAATAACCGGCATATGTTTCATGCTCAACAGAGCTGGGATGACAGCTTTTTCCGCGATCCTGGCTGTTCCGAGAATCCCCCAGTTAAGTTCCGGCTTGCGAAAAATGTTGCCCCCTATAGGCTTTGATGATAAGATATTCATAAGACCTCAATCCTTTAACTGCGCGATCGTGTTTATAAACATTATATACCGTAATCGTGCATTTTTTGACCCAAAGGAATGATTTTTTATAAAAGGAGAATTATGCCCTCGCCAGAATTAATTGAAAAATTGCAGGAAAAAATCCAATCCCAACACGATCAGATCATCCGCTTTATGCGTGAGATTTGCGCGATCCCCAGCATGGACTCCAACATTGAAGCCGTTGGCAAACGCATTGCGGCAGAAATGAATGCGCTGCAATTCGACGAAGTCCGCTTCGACAAAATGGGCAACATCATAGGGCGCATTGGCAGCGGCGAAAAAGTGATTGTTTTTGACTCACACATCGACACGGTCGGCATCGGCGATCCACACGAATGGAAGTGGGATCCCTTTGAAGGCAAAGTGGAAGATGGTGTGCTCTATGCCCGGGGTGCCTGTGACGAGAAGAACTCCACCCCCGGTATGGTCTATGGGTTGGCTGCCGCCCGCGATTTGGGCTTGCTTGAAGGTTGGACTGCCTGGTACTTCGGCAACATGGAAGAGTGGTGCGATGGGATTGCCCCGAATACCTTTGTGGAAGTTGACCCGATGGTCAGACCTGATTTTGTGGTAATAGGCGAACCGACCAAAATGAACGTTTATCGCGGTCACAAAGGTCGCATCGAGCTAAAAGTAACCGCCAAGGGCGTTTCGGCGCATGCTGCCAGCAATCATGTGGGCATCAACGCCATCTACCTGCTGCTGCCAGTCATCGCGGGCATTCGCGACCTGGAGCCTGAGCTTGGGGATGATCCCTTCCTGGGGCACGGCAAAATCACAGTCTCGGACATGGTTGTCAAAACCCCCAGCATTAACGCGGTGCCTGACGAGGCTGTCATTTACATCGACCGGCGGATGACCTTTGGAGAGACGAAGGAAGAGGCGATTGCCCAGGTGGAAGCGCTGATCCCGGAAGAAAGTAAGGACCGGGTGAAGGTGGAAGCCCTGTTCTATGATGTGCCTTCTTATACAGGTTTCGTTTTCCCGGTGGACAAGTATTTCCCCGCCTGGGCTATCCCAGAAGAGCATGAGCTGGTGCAGGCAGGGCTCGAAACCCGCCGCCTGATCGGGCTGGAAGATGCCCCGGCTGGCAAATGGTCCTTCAGCACCAACGGGATTTACTGGGCAGGCAAAGCCGGCATTCCCTCGATTGGATTCGGACCTGGAGACGAAGTAACCGCGCATACGGTCAATGACAGCGTGATTTTGGATGATGTGGTCAAGGCCGCTGAGTTTTACGCTTTGGTTGCAAGTTTGATTAAGTAAGTAGTTGTCAAGTTTTTCATAGTGGAGGCAGAGGCCTCCACTATGGTTTTAAGTTGGCTCCTGTTCATATTTTTGGGCTTTACTCTAACTTGCGGTGGGAGAATACTTGTACGGGTGGGCTTTAGTCCATCCGCTTTGTCTTTTCGTAGGCCGGATTGGGTTTCACCTACCCCTGAGCGTTGCGAATGGGGTTCAATCCGGCTTTTTTATGTAGACTGGCACGAATAAAGATTGGCGGTTGGATTGAAACCGTACGGATGGGCTTTAGTCCATCCGCAGTTTTGTTAAAAATGAGCGCTGCCGATGGGAGTAAACCCCCACCGTACGGATGGGCTTCAGTCCATCCGCAGAATTGTCAAAAATCAGCGCTTGCGGTGGGAGTAAACCCCCACCGTACGAATGGGCCTTGGTCCATCCGATTTCGGTAGTTTGGCATGATTTTATTTTAGAGTTTGGCATGATTTTATGTTAGAGTTTGGCATGATTTTGACGATTTGTTTGGGAGACAGGAAAGTTGCTCTTTCAGCCCAAACAAAAAACTGTCAGTATTCAATTTCTTATGGTCAAAGTAAGGCTTGCTAGGTATAATCAAGAAAAGAATTCTCAAGGAGAGTAACAATGCAAACCTTTCTACATGGTCGTGACCTGATTGGCGATCTGGACTTCTCAAAAGAGGAAGTCGAAACCGTTCTGGACGTCGCCTGGGACCTCAAGCGCAAGCGCGCGCTCAATGAACCCCACCCCTATCTGCGCGATAAAGTGCTGGCAATGCTGTTCTTCTTCAGCAGCACGCGCACCCGCGGCTCTTTCGAAGCTGGCATGGCTCAGCTCGGTGGGCACGGCGCTTTCATCGAAAGCAAGACCACCCAGATTTCCCACGGCGATACCGCCAAAGAAATCGGCGAGATCTACGGCCGCTATTTTGACGGCATCGCCATCCGCCACTGCGACTGGGGCATTGGCAATTCCTACCTCAATGAAGTTGCCAGGAACTGCCGCGTGCCTATCCTGAATATGCAGTGTGATGTTTATCATCCCTTCCAGTGCCTGGCTGACCTGATGACCATCATGGAGAAAAAAGGCCGCGATCTGAAGCGCAAGAAGATCGTTGTTTCCTGGGCTTATGCCGCCTCTTACCTCAAACCCATCTCCGTGCCGCAATCGCTCATCATCCAGATGCCGCGTTTTGGCATGGATGTCACGCTTGCCTATCCCAAGGAATTCATGCTCATGCCCGAAATCGAACAGCAAGCTGCGGATGAAGCCAAAAAATGGGGCACCTCCTTTGAGATCGTGCACGACATGGACGAAGGCATGAAGGATGCCGACATTATTTATGCCAAGAGCTGGGGACCACTACTGACTACAGATGACCCGGTAAAGGGAAAACAACTACAGGATTCCCATATGGATTGGATCATGGATCAGCGCCGGCTGGAACTCGCCAAGAGCGACGCCATCTACATGCACCCCTTGCCCGCTGACCGCAATATTGAAGTCACCGATGAGGTCCTCGACGGACCCAATTCCGTGGTTTACGATGAAGCTGAGAACCGCCTGCACGCGCAAAAAGCCGTCATGGCGCTGACCATGAATTAGGCTCTGCCAAATTTACCATCACCGGGAAGCGATTGCTTCCCGGTTTTTAATTTTGAAAGACCCACGAAATTATTGAATGCCACGCCGACACATATTCTTTGTATTTATATGTATATTGACAAACACTTTTTAGGACGACTTTTTGTCATGATTTACATTTTTACAGACAACTTTTTGTTCAGGCTGTCTCTTGACGAAAAAATCACTGTAAATGCCTGCTTTTATGAGTTGCACTTTTGTATCAACAATTCATGTAAAATACTTGAATATGTTGCATGTGAAAAATCCATCCTGGAGTTTTACCTTGAACAAATTCGTTCTTTTTCTGGTTAACGTGGCAGCGGGGCTTTCACTGGCTATTCAGGTCCTGATCCATCCGACGCTTGAAAGCTCAGCCAGGACGATGTATCTGATCGCTGCTGTCATCTTTATCAACTGGGCGGTTTTCACCTGGCTGGCATACTCCTCGGCAATGAAGGAAAAACAGCTTTCTTCCGCATCCAAACCCTCGCTTGAATTGCCGAAAGATAATACCAATCAACGCAGGAAGTCATTGCTTGATGTGACGACCATTACCTACCTGGTGGTCATCCTGCTGGCATTGATCAGCCTGAATGTGCTGGTATTCCTTGAGATGAATGAGACTTCTTACGTGGTCTGGATTTTCCTGACTGCCATTCTAATCCCACTGCTGGTTGCCGGGATAGCCAACCTGGCGTTGAACAAGCCCATCAAAAAAGGTTAAATTGAGCAGAGAAACGTGAATTGACATGGCAAGCTCCAAAGAATACATCGACTATGTGCTTGAGTGCCTGGACCATATTGAAGGCATCGATGCACGGAAGATGTTTGGCGATTACGGGCTCTACATGTTCAACCGCGTGATGGGTTTTGTGTGCGATGACCAGGTTTTCCTCAAAATTCTGCCGGGCAGCACGCGTGTGCTGGGTGAGGATGCCCCCACCGGCGAAGCATATCCGGGTTCGAAACCCTATTACATGATCGAAGACCTGGAAGATGACGAAAAAATGGCGCTGCTGTTTCACGCTTTGTACGAGGATGTGCTCGAACCAAAACCCAAAAAACCGCGCGGAGCTAAGATTGCCTGACGTTTCCTTAGGAGGGATGCGATGAAAGCTGACACACTTGATGTCATTATGTTTGTAATTCAACTCCTCAGTTTGATTGCATTGGTGGTGTATGTGATCAAAACTGCTGAGGTAGCCGAAGGCACCAGGAAGTCCGCCCAGGCTATGGACCGCAGCGTGGCGGAGATGGTGGAGGATCGCGATCAACAAATCGCGCCGTATGTGGTGGTCTATTTTGATAATCAGACCGATTCACCAATCTTTGACCTGGTCATCAAGAACACCGGCCGCACAGCAGCACGGAATGTGAAGATTGCCTTTGAACCACCCCTGCAGACCTCCCTCAAGAATTACGATATTGAGCAGCTGGCTTTCATTCACCAGGTTATCCCGACTCTGCCCCCCGATTACGAGATCCGTGCTTCGGTGGACGTAATTAATAATGCCTTGAAATCCGAAACATTGCCCAAGCAATACCATGTGAAAGTTACTTTTACTGGTGGGATTAAATCCAACAAACGCGAGGCGGAATACATCCTTGATCTCAACGTCTTCAATGGAATTCTTGAGACCCACACGCGCAGCCTGACTGATCTGACAAAGGCTGTTGAAAAAATATCGGACACGCTGGATGATTTTGCTGAAAATGCCCGCGACAGTATGAAACCCTTTTAGGGATCAGACTGCCAGCCTGGCGCCTTCAGCCGGCTCTCCGACTAAAACTTTTTTCACACCGGGCAACTCCAGCAGAGCTTTTTGGAGCCATTTCAACTCACTTTGCAGAGCAAGCACATGCACGTTTGGTCCGGCATCCACGGTGGTGCAGACGGCATGCCCCTCTTTTCGCCACTGCCAGACCTGCCAGAGCAGCACTTCCGTGGCTGGCTCCCAGTAGACCAGCGGCGGATTGCTGGTGCGCATCACGGCGTGCATGTAGTTTGAGTCGAGCTCGACAACTTCGGCAAAGCGCGCAAAATCGCGCCCGAGCAGCGCTTCACGGCAGTTTCTTATTCGCTCCGGCGCATCCAGCACACGCTGGGCGTTGAGGGATGAGGTGTGCGCCAGTTTGTGCCCGGCACTGGAGCCAACCGGCTTATGCCCCTGGCTGATCACGGCAATCGCGTCCACCAAATCCCAGTGATCTTTGGGGGCAATGCTGACGGCATAGGAACTGGCGTCATTATCACCGGGCAGCCACTCCACGAAGCCATCCGGAATCGAGCGGCAGGCAGAGCCCGAGCCCAGCCTGGCAAGACGCGAAAGGTCTTTTTGGTTGAGGTCCAATCCGGCAGCCTTGCTGGCAGCCAGTGCCAGGGCTGCAAAAGCGGAAGCCGAGGAGGCGATGCCGGCGCCGGTGGGGAAGTTATTCGAGGAGGAAACGCGGGCGAAATGGTTTGAGCTGGCAAGCCGGCGCACATGGTCCAGAAAATTGCTGACCCGCTGCAGACCCGGACCCGATTGTGCTTCGCTATTCAGTTCGAAGCTGTCCCCTTCGAGCGCTTGATCGAACTGGACGGTTGTCCGGGTTTCCATCCCGCTCAGATTCATGGAGATTGAGCCGTTCAGCGGCAGGCGCAGGGCGTCGTCGCGGTTGCCCCAGTATTTGATGAAGGCAATGTTGGGATGGGCGATGGCGGTAAATTCGGGCTGCATGGTTTTTTCTCCGATGTGAATTATAGCTTAGCTCAGTTCGACACACGCAGTTTTCGGCGGAGTGTTTCGACGGAGTGCGCACATGAGGCGCATTCCGCCCTACATTTTTGTCTCGCAGTCGTAGGTCGGAATGAGGCTGCCTCAGAGCTTTCTCCCACACATGCATTCCGCAGGCTCACTCCGACACATTCAATTGTGGGTTGGTTCGTTGTGGGTATTCCACGGTTGAACCTGACAAAGGAAAAGTTTGCACGCATGGGGTTACTTTATTTTGGTATCCCAAAGCATTATTGTGATTCCGGGTAGGGGCGAAGCATCCCAGGATGAATGTTCTGCTACCATAAACTCACTCGTTCAGGAAGCTTCGCCCCTACGGCAAGAATGTTCGGACACTCAAGGTTTTTGCTTCAAGGTCTGGGCTGCCACACGACCCACTACAATCCACATGCCAGCATAGGCAAACTACGTAATGTAATTAAACCTCTATGCTCTTGCGAGAGAAACCACACATCCATCTCCATCAGAACCTTGTTTTCGGCGGAGTGCGCAAACGAGGCGCATCCCGCCCTTCGTACTGTTGGAGGAAGTGGCATCCTCGGATCTACAAACGGATACTCTTCGGACAGGATGACCAAACCTATGGTTGCTCATCTTTTAATCTGTCATTGCGAGCTGATTTTGCGAAGCAATCTAAATTGCCAACCTACCACAACACTTAATGGTGAAAACGTGGTTTAAAGGGGGGTCAAGATTTTAGATTGCTTCGTTCCTCGCAATGACAGATTGGGGATTAAGCCGCGGTTTGGCAAGAGTTCAGATTGTTTTGGAAATCGCACTGACAAAATGCTGAAATTCTTGACATCAATCACCCAACCCTATCCAACAGCCACACAGAGCATCCTATAGGGGGTAAAATTAATCAAACCGGTCAGGGGGGAACCGGAAAAATCCAAGGAGTACACCATGACCACCAACGATTTCAAATCCATCTACGCTTTTCAAAAGACACTCACCTCCCACGGGCAAACTATGACCACCTATTTCGACAAAAAAGGGCGCGTTCAGAAGGTTGAAGCCTGCATGGATGACACCGCCCCTGATCACACCATCCCATTGGTGAGCATCATTGACCACACCCTTCTCAAAGCGGATGCAACTGCTGAGCAGGTGGCGATCCTGTGCGAGCAAGCCCTGGAATACCACTTTGGCGCGGTCTGCGTCAACAGCTACTGGGTGGCATACTGCAAAGCCGCTCTGGCAGGTTCGAGTGTTAAAGTCGGAGCGACAATTGGCTTCCCCCTGGGAGCAATGTCCACCAAAGCGAAAGTTTTTGACACGAAACAATCGATCAAGGACGGAGCGACTGAAATAGATATGGTGATAAACATCGGCGAGTTGAAGTCAGGCAACCTGGCAGCAGTCGCCAACGATATCCGCGAAGTGGTGCGGGTGGCACACAAGATGGGCGCGATTGTAAAGGTCATTTTGGAGACATGCCTGCTCACGGACGAAGAAAAGGTTACCGCCTGCCTGATTGCCAAGGAAGCTGGAGCAGATTTTGTGAAGACCTCAACCGGATTTTCGACCGGCGGCGCAACGATTGAAGATATTCGTCTGATGCGCAGTGTGGTGGGTCCGGAAATGGGCGTCAAAGCCTCTGGTGGCATCCGCAGCCTGGCAGACGCGCAGGCGATGATCGAAGCCGGCGCAACCCGCATCGGCACCAGCAGCGGCATCAAGATGGTCGAGGAGCTGGCAGCCGAGCAAGGCTAATCTTTTTTGCATCAACACTAACAAATAAAAACCCACTCCGTCAATCCCTCTTGAAGGGAGATAGGGGTGGGTTTTTTGTGTCATTGCGACTGCTTGTGTACAGAGTAGAGGCGAAGCAATCTAAGCTGTCAATCTCAACGTTTGGTAACAGTTAACAACGATGTCTACTCCACATACGCTTCGCGTATGACGAATGCATCTTGCTACCTCCGGCGATTTAAATCTACCTAGAGTTTAGATTGCTTCGTTCCTCGCAATGATAGATATAAGCTTACGATGACGTCTCGCATGAGATTAAAAGAAGAAAATCGGTTAGGGCGAGCACCAACTTTAATAAGAACCTTACCAGGTGCAATGTGGCAGAATTGAACAGTTGACGGGTCGTAAAACCGCAACATTGGTACCCTGATAAGATGTTGGTGCAATCAATCCGAGTGAAAGCTTACTTCTCCGGCATATCGCGGCTGGCGATGACGTCCACGCCCGTGCCGATGACATTGGGGATGATGACTTGGGTAGCTTTGACAGGGGCTTTCACTTCAACCGCGCGGATGGCAGCCAACACATCGCCTATGCATCGCTTGGGGATGCTGCCCTTGGTGTAGACCGGCAAGAGCGGATGCAAGCCGCCAACCACCTTGACCGTACTGGCGACCATGCGCTGTGGAGCGATGGCTTCCTGGCGACCGTAAGTCTCGCCGCGCCGGCAGCGGTGCCCAAGCACTTTGATGACTTGCTCGCCTTCCATGCGCACGATCAATTTGCATCCCATCGGGCAGGCTGTGCAGATAAAATTCTTCTCTTCCATCTTATGCCTCCGCCTTGGGGTAAACATCCACGGTCAGGCTGGCTGCTTCGCGCACTGCCTCCGCCATGCTTGGCTTGAGCTTAATGGTGACCATCTCGCCCGGGCGGGCGTAGCGCTCTGAGCGGCGCACGATGCTCTTGCTCTCACTGCACACCTCCAGCCACACGTCTTCTTCGATCGGGCGTGTCACACGCAGCTGGAGCTGCACATCGCCGCCCTCCAGCGCTTTCCGGTCCAGCTTGTGGGGCACCACGTAGCGCACATTTTTTCCAGCCTTTACGGGCACATAATCTCTTTCATGCTGTTGTTCTGCCAACGCGTACCTGGCGGCATGCATGCCGGCGGTATCGCCAGCGATCGAGACATAGTCCACCAGATCATAAACATGCACCACGTTGCCGGCGGCAAAGATGCCAGGCACATTAGTCTGGAAGCGTTCATCCACGTAGGGTCCCCCCGTGATGGGGTCGAGTTGGACGCCTGCCTGTTTGGAAAGCTCGTTCTCCGGGATCAAACCAACTGACAAAAGCAGCGTGTCACAGGGGATGATCTCCTCGGAACCAGGTATGAAATTCCAATGGTTATCCACTGCAACCGTTTCGATCGCTTCCACGCGATTTTTGCCCATAATTCGCTTGATGGTGTGCTGCAGTTGGAGCGGAATGTCCCAGTCCTGCAGGCACTGCACGTAGTTGCGACTCAGACCGCTCAGGTAGGATTGGATTTCGAGCACACGTGAGACCTTAGCGCCTTCAAAGGTCAGGCGGCGCGCCATGATCATGCCAATATCACCTGATCCGAGGATGACAAAGTTCTTGCCGGGCATGTAACCCTCCACGTTGACCCAACGCTGGGCCGTGCCGGCAGTGAAGACGCCATTTGGGCGCATGCCGGGGATGCGGATCTGGGCACGCGTGCGTTCGCGGCAGCCCATCGCCAGCACAATCGCGCGGGCATCGATTGTGAAGTAGCCGTGCTGCCGGCTCGAAAGGTACAAACGCCTTTGCGGGGTCACATCCATCACCATGGTGTCGAGCAAAAATTCCACCCCAATCGCGCGGGCTTCGTTGATGTAGCGCTGGGCGTACTCGGGACCAGGCAGGTCTTCTTTGAAGGTCTGAAGACCAAAGCCGTTATGGATACACTGCAGCAAAATGCCGCCAAGCTCCACATCGCGCTCGATCACCAGCACATCCTGCGCGCCAGCTTTCTTTGCCTCAATTGCGGCAGCCAGCCCGCCTGGACCAGCACCGATGACAACCACGTCATAGATTTCCTTAGTCAGCATCCTGCCCCCCCAGTTCCTTGGTATGGCGGAAGAGAAATTCCGAGCCACCCCCTCGTTTGCTCACTTCCAGTGGGGAAATCCCCAACTCACGGGAAAGGATCGCTACCACGCGCGGCATGTCAAAGCCGCCCTGGCAGCGCCCTGTTCCCAGCCAGGTACGGCGCTTGATGGCGTCGTAAGTGGTGGCAGGGATGGGGGCGTGGATCTCACGGATGATCTCGCCTTCGGTTATGTTCTCACAGCGGCAAATCACCCGCCCAAAAGCAGGGTCAATCTCACATAGTTCCTGACGCTCCGCGTGGCTCATATTCCTGAAACGAGGTCTGGCAGGACGAATAGGATCCCAGTTATTTTTCTCGATCAGAGTCTCACCGGCATCTTTGAGCATCTCCACCACCATTTCAGCGATGGCTGGAGCGGCAGTCAGACCAGGCGACTCGATCCCACCCAGGTTGACCAAACCCTGCACTTGCTGCGGGATTTCGATGACAAAATCGTGATGATAATCAATCGCGGGGTTCAATGAACGCGCGTTGCCCATCGGCCGCAACCCAGCAAAGGTTGCGATTACTGAACGCAGCTTGATTGAGGGGATCAACTTATTTGCTCCCTCAGCTATTTCTTCGAGACCAGCCTTGGTGGAAGAAGTATCTTCTTTATCATCAATAATATTAGCATTGGGACCGACGATCGTATTGCCGTGAACTGTATTGGTTACCAGGATCCCTTTTCCTTTTTCAGTTGGAACCGGGAAATAGATATGCCTGGTTTTGATCTCGGCGCTGTCAAAAACGAAGTATTCCCCTTTACGCGGCGTGATCTCAAACTCCGGGCGTACGCCGGCTTTGTGCATGACGAAATCAGAATAAAGGCCTGCGGCATTGATCACCCAGCGTGCGAAATAGTCGCCGCGGGAGGTGCGCACACCGATCACGCGGCTGCCTTCCATCAAAAAATCAAGGAATTCAGCCTTCAGCAGGACTTCAGCGCCGTTCATGACCGCGTTTTCAGCCGCAGCGATGGTCACCTGGAAAGGATCGCAAATGCCGCCTGTGCTCGCCCACAGTGCACCGCTGACATCCGGGTTAATCAGAGGTTCAAGTTCGCGCATCTCTGCGGCGCTGATGAGCTTCATGCCAGACACGCCGTTTTTGATGCCCTGCTGATAAAGCTTTTCGACGGCTGGGAGTTCGTGCTCGCCGACAGCAACCACGAAATCACCCGGGCGTTCAAAAGCGAAGTTAAGCTCCGCGGATAGTTGATCCCACATCGGGTTGGCACGCACATTGGTGAGCGCTTTGAGGGAGCCCGGCTCAGGATCGTAGCCAGGGTGGACGATGGCGGAGTTTGCCGCCGTCGCGCCCATGCCGATATCCACCTCCTTGTCGATCAGCAGGATATCTGCCTGGTAGCGCGACAGCCAGCGGGCGACCATGCTGCCTACCACCCCAGCGCCTATGATGATGTAATCATATGTAGTATTTTTCATCAAGATACTTGTCTTTCTCGTTTGTTATGTACTTGTTTACCAATAGTCTTGCTGTTGGTTCGTCCACGATCAACTCTTTTACCAATCCTCCCGATAAAGCGGCGTGCAGACCTGCCGCCTTAGCCAAACCTGAAACTACACAAATCGCCCGCTTTTCTTTTATCAAGTCCAGATCAGGACCGCTTGCCCTTTGATTGAGAGGGATGTTATGAAAACTGCCATCACGTCTAAAAAAAACGGTGGCAATGTCCCCGGCGATATCCAGACGTCTGAGCTCCTGGTAGTCCTTTTCTTCCAAAAAGCCGCCGGAGTAGATGTGACTAGGCACTCCGGACCTCACCGCGCCAATGCTGTGCAGCAATAAATCTGCGCGCTTCTGCAGTTCGAGGATCCTTTTGATGCTCCGTTCCTTCCACATGGCTTCTTTGGCGCTGACGAAATCGAAGAAAGTTGGAACCGGAAAGAGATCTACGCTGGCGTGATACGCATCAGCGAAGCGCAATATAATTTCACTGGCATATTCGATGCCCATGGTTCTGGTGTTGCCAGCGCCATTAAGCTGGACGATGTGGGAGTTGTGTGTTGTTTTTGGCTGCAAGTGCCTTGATATGGCGCTAATGGTTGCTCCCCAGGCTACACCCATGATCATATCCGAATCAAAAATTGTATTCAGATAATTTGCCGCGTATTGGGCTGTTCTTTCCAGCCAATCTGACTCCCCTAAAATGTGGGAAACCGGAACAACATGAACTTTCCTGGTTTCTTTGTAATGGGATTGAATTGCTCGAGCCAGTGATGTGGGCTGATCTTCAACGTCGATGACCTGGATGCTTACCAAGCCATTTTCCCTGGCATAGGCAAGCAGCCGCGAAACAGATGAACGAGACACACCCATCTCTCGAGCAATCGCATCTGTCGTGAGATTTTGATAGTAATACAACTGCGCCGCATGAATCGCGTGGTAGGTCCGATCTTTCTCTTCCATAAGTAACTGAACAGAAGTATAGCTTTGCTTGCACGTTTTTTCAATATGTTCGAACGTATTTTCAGAAGAATTATCAGGAATTTTAAATAACCACGCACATTTGATGCAAAAGAGACTTAGGATTGGAAATTTGTTGTATATTTCATATCATACAAAGTTCGTGTTGTTAATGCCTGATTGATCGTCTTACTGCATTTACAATGACTTTCTAATTTTTTTCTCTGGTTGAAGAATAGCTTACAGGTGGGTGCACATCGCTACTACTTGCTAAAGAGACACAAAGGAGGTGCTTGGTCTAAATTGCTATTTCTTAATATAAAATTAATAAAATTTTGAATATTCATATTAGGAGAGAAAGAATGAAAAACAAAAGTATTGGTTTTTGGTTTTGGTTGGCCATTATTGTAATGGTCGTGAGCGTCCTTGGCGCCAGTTTCGTTCAAACTGCAGGTTATTCAATTACTGTTAAAGATCTGCGTTGGGAAACTCCAACAGGGAAATTAATGAGTTCTCTGCTTTTTGTTCCCGATACAGCGACGGCTGAAAATCCTGCTCCTGCAATCATCACCAGTCACGGCTGGTACAACAATCGCGAAATGCAGGATATGAATTTTGTGGAATATGCCCGCCGCGGTTATGTGGTGATGTCCATAGACATGTATGGTCACGGCAACTCTGACGACCTTGGACCTGACGCAAACTATAGTATCCGTGCTACCGGCATGACGGATGCGGTAGAGCTGATTGCAGCGCTGCCCTACGTGGATAGCAGTCGCATCGGTGTCACTGGTCACTCCAATGGTGCCAGAGCAGCCAATCTTGCAGTTGGTGATGACAACCTTAAAGAGGAGCAGCTGATAAGTGCTGTTTTACTGGTAGGCAATGACGCAAATTACGTGGATGAAGACAAAGCTTACTACAACAAATATGGCAGCCGCGATGTTGCCATTGTCGCTGCCCGATTTGATGAATTCTTCTTCAGAGTGCCAAACGCTGAAGGTGTTCGATCTGCCCCCAGAGAATACATCAACCAGGTAACAGCACAATCCTTCCTGAACTTTGGCATCGATCCAGCGGAAGGTGAAGTGCGCAAAGACAACGTCTTTTATGTTAAAACAATCGATGGCGAGGATGCCATTCGGGCGATTTATGCTCCTTATCAAATTCACCCGTGGAATACCATTTCTTCTAAAGTGTTAAATTTCAGTGTGAACTTCTTTGAAAAAGCACTAGGTGCACCTAATCCGATCCCCGGCAACCAGCAAGTATGGCAATTTAAGGCGATTTTCAACTTCATTGGTATGGTTGGGTTCATCATTTTCGTGTGGGCTTTCACCCGAGTTCTGCTTGAAACGAAGTACTTCTCGACTCTAAAAGCTGAGAAAATCGTGGAACCCGCACCCGCTCCCGAAGGCAAAGCCAAAATTTGGTTCTGGGCTAGCCTGGCATTGGGCGCATTTGTTTCCTTCTTTAGCTATCTGAAATTGCCCGCTCTGATGACCGACTTCCGTCCTGCTTTTGCAAACCAGAGACCTGTATGGTTCATCGCAATATGGGCAGCAGTAAACGGTCTCTTTACCCTGATCTTGATCCTCATCGGAAGAAAGCTGTTCGGATCTCGTGCTGATCGGGGTGCCAGGATCTGGGGCAATAAATTAGTCAAAACAATTTTGCTTGCCCTTGCTGTTGTTTCCGGCGCATTCCTGATCGTATTCATTGCAGACTATCTCTTTAAAGTCGATTTCAGATTCTGGGTCATTCCACTGAAAGCCTTCCCTTCAGGAAAATTAGACGAGATCCTGCGCTACGCGCCATTCTTCCTGTTCTTCTACATCATCCATTCTGTGTCTGTCAACAGCTTCAATTACGTGAAACAGGGAAAAGAATGGATCAACGTGGCAGTGTTGTCTTTGGCTACTGTGGCGGGAGCTTTGTTCTATGTCATCCTTCAGTATGGAACCTTCTTCATTTCAGGAAAATCGTGGACTGAACAACTGGCTAAACCAGTGTCAAATATCTATGGTATCTGGTTGTTCCCCATTCTGATTTACTTCCCTCTGGCAGTCATGCTGGATAGAGCGATTTACAAAGTTACTAAGAACCCGTACATTGGCGGCATAATTTTTGGTCTGATTATGTCCATCATCGCCGCCACAAACACTTTGACAAACTAATTACTTGCTTTCAAATCTAGCCTTCGAAATATTCGAAGGCTAGATTTCTTCTGAGACCTGATCCATTAATTTAGATATGATTAACTAATATTTCCTATTACAACAGAGAGGGTGTTAATATGCAAAAATATGTAATCGCGATTGACCAGGGAACCACCAGTTCACGCTGTATTATCTTCGACCACAGTGGATCCATCGTAGCCTCAGATCAGAAAGAACATACTCAGATCTACCCCAAACCGGGTTGGGTGGAGCATGATGCCCTCGAGATTTGGAACTCAGTGCTCTATGTTATTCGCGGCGCGCTCAACAAAACAAATATTCCCCTTTCAGAAATCGCAGCCTGCGGCATCACCAACCAGCGCGAAACCACCGTGGTATGGGAGCGCGCGAGCGGGCGACCGATCGCCAACGCGATCGTCTGGCAGGATACCCGCACGTCCGGTTTCATGAACCAACTGGCTGCTGATGGCGGGCAGGATCGCTTCAGGGAGATCGTTGGGCTGCCAACCAACCCGTATTTTTCGGGTTCCAAGATCCGCTGGCTGCTGGATAACACCCCCGGGGCACGTGAAAAAGCGGAAAACGGCGAGCTGTGCTTCGGCACGATTGACACCTGGCTGATCTGGAACCTCACCGGCGGTCCCGGTGGTGGAAAACATGTGACGGATGTCAGCAATGCCTCGCGCACCTTCCTGATGAATCTGCAAACGCTCGACTGGGACGATCAAATGCTCGAAATTATCGGCGTGCCAAGAGCCGTGCTGCCGCAGATAAAGGCTTCCAGCGAAGTTTACGGTTTGATCAGCATTCCTGAACTCAAGGACATTCCCGTTTCGGGCGACCTGGGCGACCAGCAAGCGGCATTATTCGGGCAGACCTGCTACACCGCTGGGGAGGCAAAAAACACCTACGGCACGGGATGTTTCCTGCTGATGAACACCGGAACCGAGCCGGTCCAGTCCAAAAATGGGCTGCTGACCACGCTCGCCTACAAGATTGGTGATCAGAGTGCCTACTACGCCCTGGAGGGCTCGATTGCCATCACTGGCGCGCTGGTGCAGTGGATGCGGGATAATCTGAAAATGATCGAAACCTCAGCAGAGATCGAAACCCTGGCGAATACAGTAGAAGACAGTGGCGGGATCTACTTCGTGCCGGCTTTCTCGGGCTTATTTGCGCCCTACTGGCGCAGTGACGCACGAGGCGCCATCGTCGGGCTGACGCGCTACATCAACGCCGGTCATATTGCCCGGGCAGTGCTTGAAGCCACCGCTTATCAATCCGCGGAAGTGCTCGAAGCCATGAATAAGGACTCGGGCGTGCCCCTGACTGCTCTAAAAGTGGATGGGGGCATGGTGCACAACCAGACGCTGATGCAATTCCAGAGCGACATTCTGGGCGTACCGGTGATCCGGCCTAAGGTTGCGGAAACGACCGCGCTGGGCGCGGCGTATGCCGCCGGGTTGGCAGTCGGGTTCTGGAAGCAAGTGGATGACCTGCGCGAAAACTGGCAGGTGGACCAGCGCTGGCAACCGCACATGGGCGCGGAAACGCGCAAGACACTCATGGCAGGATGGAAAAAAGCCGTCACCCGCACGCTGGATTGGGTGGAAGAGTAGTCTGTCATTGCGAGACCTTTGCCAGGAATATTTTTTGAGCACCAAACGATGATTTGGCAAAGATCGCGGCAATCTAAAATGTATGTAATCAAACAGAAACGAGGGGTTACAAATGTATTAATTCGTGTGCTTTATCAGCAGTTTAGATTGCTTCACAACTGAGGTTCGTAATGACAGATTAAAAGGCAGGTCGCCTTGCAATGGCACCTGTCACATCGTGCCGTTTGGGTAGTGCGAGACCTACACCTGGTTCAAAGAGCCGTTGTTGGTGGGTTGGTTTTTTCGATGTTGAGGTAGGTCTAAGAATCATGACGCCAACCCACCCTACGCTTGAGGTTTGAGATGACAGATTAACAGGCAGATCGCCACGCTTCGCTTGCGATGACGGAGAAACAGGCTCATGTTGGCGGTTGTCGGAGTGAGCAAAAGAGGCTCATTCCGACCTACATAGAACCGAGGTTCGCGAGGACGGGTAGGGACTGGCACGGGAATTGCTACCATTGGTTTGAGTACTTTCATCGAGGGAGTTATGACTGAGCCAAAGAAAAGCGTACGCATCATCATGTTCATTGGGCTGATCGCCCTGAACATCATTCTGCTTGCCCTGGTTCTGCAGCGCACTCGACCCGAACGCACTCCCCAAGCCAAAATGGTCAGCCCCAAGGCCGTTTCGACCGCCATGGAACACAAGCTGTACCTCCCCCTGGCAGCCAGCCCTTACGACGCACCGATTGTTCTGCTGCCGGGTGATGGAGTCTACTACGAACGGGATCAGGACATCCAGATCGTGCATGTTGTGGGGGAAGTGCTCAACAACACCCCAACAACGGTCAACAAAGTGATGATAGAAGCCGTGCTCAATCTAAAATCCGGAGGACAAACAACACTTCGCGGCTTTCCGGCGGTTGGCAGCATTGCGCCTGGGAATCAGGCATGTTTTGACCTCTACGTAATGGAGTCTAAAGAAGTTGAAAGTTATGCCGTCAAAGTACTTTCGTATGCCACTGGCGGGAGCGTGCCGGGCGGAGTGGACATCGTGATTACCAATTATGGGTATGACACGCAAAATGCCTGGTATAGCGTGGAAGGGACAATCAACAACGCTGATCCCATGGTTCTGAACGATTTGCGCGCGGTGGCAACCCTCTTCGACAGTTCCGGCAGAGTGTTGGGTTGTGAGCAAAGCTATGTGCGCACCCAATCAGAAGAGGCCAACGCGCCTGCCACTTTTAGTATTCTATTTATGAATCGGGACTTTTCACAGGCTTCTAACTTTTCGCTTGCCGTTGCTGGCGCTTCACAATAGCTTTACCCTCATCTCCCCATTTACAACAGAGGCAAAATCCGGCCGGAATAGATCTTGCCTGACTACTTTGCACCTGCTAGGGAGTGAATCACGGTTTATTCCAGGGTTGTAAATTCATCTTGACAATCCACCATCCCGGTTGTATAGTAAAGCTCGTTTAACTATAAAGACAGGTTTACAATGCAGGAAAAGCGCGATAACTTTACCGAACAACTCAACCAGTTTGCTGACATGACGATGCATATCAACATGATCTACAACATGCAGTTCATGCAGGAGTATGATCTTTCTTTTTCGCATCTCAGCAGCCTTTTCTTCATCCATCGCGCAGGCTGCACCAACATTCACTGCCTTGCAAATCACCTGGGTGTCACCAAAGCTGCTGTATCGCAGATGGTGGATCGGCTGGTAGAATTAGATTTGATTTCCCGTGAGGAAGACCCTATCGACAGGCGCAGCAAGTTGATCTGCCTGAGCAAGAACGGGGAGAGCCTGGTTCAAAAAGCCTTCCTAACCCGCCGCAAATGGGTCCCGGACCTGGCTGCCAGCCTGACAGAGACCCAGAAACAGCAGGCATGCCAGATACTCGAAATCATGTACGAAAAACTCAAAGAAATCCACAAAGGATTAAATCCCAAATTGTAGAGAAACAACCTATGCTAAGACTTAAGAAATACTATCGACCTTACCTCAAATTCATTCTGCCAGCCATTTTGTTCGTGCTGGTCGTTGCCTGGAGCGATCTGCAGTTGCCAGATTACCTTTCGGACATCGTCAATATTGGCATTCAACAACAGGGGGTAGATTCCGGCGCCCCTGTGGTCCTTAGCGAAAGCACCTTCCAGAGCATCAGCGATTTATATCCTGATGAAGGGGCAGAACTAAGGCAATATTACGAGCTGGTTGCCCCTGGCAGCCCACAATCGGAAGCGCTTGCAGCAGATTTCCCTAAAGTTGCGGAGGAGCCAGTTTACGCCCTGAAGGAGCTTGAGGAAGGGCAAAAGCTGCTGGTAGAAGATTTGATCTCCAAGCCGATGGTTTTCATCCAGAGCGTGAGTATGCTCCAGGAAGATCCCGAACGTGCCGCCCAGATGCTTGGGGAAAATTTCCCGCTGGATCCAAACCTGGTGAGCAGCGGGCAGGATCTGTTGAGTTTGCTCTTAGTGATGCCCCAGGCACAACGCACGGCGCTGCTCGACAAAGTCAATCAGCATTTTTCCACGCTTGAAGGAACAATCCTTCACCAACTCACGATCACCGCGATTAATAGCGAGTATTCTACCCTGAATGCAGACACCGGGCGTTTTCAGACCAATTACATTCTGCGTATCGGTGCTCAAATGCTTGCAGTGTCCTTGCTTGGATTGGTCGCATCCTTAGCGGTCAGTTATTTAGCTTCAATAACCTCTGCCAGTGTTGCCAAGGACTTGCGCTCAGACGTTTTCCGCAAGGTAACTGATTTTACCAATGCCGAGTTTGAAAGCTTCTCCACCGCCTCGCTTATCACCCGCACCACCAACGATGTTGACCAGGTGCGGATGGCAAGCTTCATGCTGATCCGCATGGGCTTTCAGGCGCCTCTGATTGGCGGCTTAGGGATTGTGCGCGCCCTCGAGAAAAGCCCCGGCATGTGGTGGACGATCGCGTTGATTGTTGCGGTGTTAATGATTTTCATCGTCACCATGTTTGTGGTCGTTGTCCCGCGCTTCAAACGCATTCAAGCCTTCATCGACAGGCTAAATCTCGTGATGCGCGAGAATCTTTCGGGCATCATGGTTGTGAGAGCCTTCAATAAACAGGAATATGAAGAAGCACGATTTGACGTTGCCAACAGGGATCTAACGAGCAACATGCTCTTCATTGGACGCGCAATGTCCTTCCTTTTTCCAATCATGAACCTGGTAATGATGGCGGGGCAGGTGTTCATCATCTGGATTGGCGCTGGTTTCGTGGCGCAATCCAACATGCAGGTCGGCGACCTGATTGCCTTTATGCAGTATGCCATGCAGATCATATTCGCCTTCATGAACCTTTCAATGCTCTTTGTTTTCATCCCACGCGCTGGCGTTTCGGCTAATCGCATTGCCGATGTACTCGAAAAACCCGTTTCCATCAAAGATCCTGTTGAACCGGTCGTGTTGGAACAACCCGTCAAGGGCGTTGTGGAATTTCATGATGTTGATTTTCGCTATCCCGATGCTGAAGAGGACATCCTGCACGATATCAGTTTTAAGGCAGAGCCAGGGCAGGTGACCGCAATTATCGGCTCAACCGGCAGTGGTAAATCTACAATGATCAACCTTTTGCCACGCTTTTTCGATGTGAGCAAAGGAAAGATCACGATTGATGATGTCGACATTCGCGACATCCCTCAAGCAACTTTACGGGATCAGATCGGTTACGCGCCCCAAAAAGGGCTGCTCTTCAGTGGTACCGTTGCCAGCAACCTGCAGGTAGCAAAACCTGATGCCACCGAAGAAGAAATGCGCGAAGCAATTACGATCGCGCAGGCAGCCGACTTCGTTTTGGATAGCGAAGACGGGCTGAATATGCCCATCGCACAGGGCGGCGATAACCTCTCGGGCGGTCAGCGGCAGCGCCTTTCCATAGCGCGCGCCATCATTAAACCCCGACCAATCTATATCTTTGATGACAGTTTCTCGGCACTGGATTTCAAGACCGACTCAGCCCTGCGCAGTGCCCTGCGGCCACGCGTTGCGAACAGCACCTTTATCATCATTACCCAGCGTGTTTCAACCGCCAAAAACTCTGACCAGGTCATCGTGTTTGACAACGGCCTGGCGGTTGGTAAAGGGAGCCATCAATACCTCATGACCCATTGCCCCACCTATCAGGAGATTGCGAGCTCCCAGTTGAGCGCGGAGGAGTTAGCATGAACCAGCAAAAAAACCAAAAAACAATGCAGAATAATTCTAAGAATCCTTACGCCAACAGCAAGTCCAAGGAAGTTCGCCCCACGCTCAGACCTGGTGGGGGTGGAGCAGGCAGGATGATGCCTGGTGAAAAACCCCGCGACTTTAAAGGTAGCATGAAACAATTGATTGGCTATCTTGGACCCTACCGCTGGTCAATTCTTGTGATGCTGCTGATGGCAGCCGGCGGCACCGTGTTCTCGATATTTGGACCCCGAACACTGGGCCAGGCAACCACCGAGCTTTATCTCGGCGTCATGCGCATGGTTCAGGGCAACCCGCTGGGTATTGATCTGGCTAAGATCGGCACGATTCTCGTACGGGTGCTGATCCTTTATGGCATCTCAACGGTTCTCAGCCTGATTCAGGGCTGGATCATGAGCAAAATTTCTGCGGAAATCACCTACAAGATGCGCAAGGAAATCTCACACAAGCTCAACCGGCTTCCGCTTAGCTATTTCGACCGGGTCAGCCAGGGTGAGGTGCTCTCACGCGTCACAAACGACGTAGATGTCATCAGCAACACGCTCAACCAGAGCCTCTCAGAGATCATCACCTCTGTCACACGCATCATCGGCGTTCTGATCATGATGTTTTCGATCAGCGTAAGTATGACCTTCATTGGTCTTATCCTGATACCGCTTGTCATGATTTTTGTAAAGATAATCGTCGGCAAATCGCAGGTGCACTTTCGCCGCCAGCAGGAATACATCGGGCATATTAACGGTCATGTGGAAGAAATGTACGGCGGGCATTTGGTCTTAAAAGCCTATAACGGCGAACAAGGAAGTGTCGAACACTTTGAAACCCTAAATGACACCCTCTTCACCAGCGCCTGGCTTGCGCAGTTCCTTTCCAATATGATAATGCCCGTATCGCGCTTTTTCAGCAACATTGGCTACATAGCAGTCGCGATTCTGGGCGGCTACCTGACCGTTCAAAACCGCCTGAGTATTGGTGATATCCAAGCCTTTATTCAATATTTGCGTTCGTTCCAGCAGCCCATCATGCAGATTGCCAACATAGCCAACGTCCTCCAGCAGACAGCAGCAGCCGCGGAACGCGTCTTCGAATTCATCAATGAAGATGAGATAGAACCCGACTCTGCCGATGCGCTCGCTTTGGAAAACGTGCGCGGAAAAGTGGAGTTCCGCAATGTCTGGTTCGGCTATAACCCCGAGGAATATATCATCAAAGATTTTTCGATGGTCATCGAACCCGGGCAAAAAATTGCGATTGTCGGCCCGACCGGTGCCGGCAAAACCACGCTGGTCAAGCTGCTGATGCGCTTCTACGATATTGACCGCGGAGAGATCCTGATTGATGACATCAACATCCAGGACATAAGCCGTGAAAACCTGCATACTCATCTTTCGATGGTGCTCCAGAACACCTGGCTTTTCAATGACACGATCCGCGAAAACATCCGCTACGGTCGTCAGGACGCCAGCGACGAAGATGTGGTGGCTGCTGCAGACATGGCTTATGCTGACCACTTCATCCGCACGCTTCCAGGCGGGTACGACATGGTGCTCAACGAAGATGCATCCAACGTCTCTGCTGGTCAGAAGCAGCTCCTGACTATCGCGCGCGCGGTGTTGGCTGACCCAACCATCCTGATCCTGGACGAGGCGACCAGTTCGGTCGATACCCGCACCGAAGTGCTGATCCAGAAAGCCATGGACAAGCTGATGATCGGCCGCACCAGCTTTATCATTGCCCACCGGCTTTCCACTATTCGCAACGCCGACCGCATCCTGGTGCTGCGTGATGGCGACATTGTGGAACAAGGCTCACACGATGAGTTGCTGGCGCTCAATGGCTTCTATTCTGAGCTCTACCACAGCCAGTTCCTGCTGCCGGTAGATGCATAATAGACCAAACAAATAGACGATCAAAAGGCGCAGGGTTAACTCTGCGCCTTTTGCATAAGCCCGGGTAAAATTATTGAAACGATCGATTGGAGACTATCATGCCAAGAGCTACCTATATATTTCCGGGCGGATTCCTGTGGGGAACTGCCACCGCCGCGCACCAGGTGGAAGGCAATAACCTGAACAATGACTGGTGGGCATGGGAGCAGCAAGAAGGGCGCATATTAAACGGCGACCGATCTGGCAAAGCTTGCGACTGGTGGGCTGGGCGATGGCGCGAGGATTTTGACCGTGCTCATGAGGCTTACCAAAACGCGCACCGGCTTTCTGTGGAATGGTCGCGCATTCAGCCCGAGCCAGACCGCTGGGATGAAAGCGCGCTTGACCGCTACCGCCAGATGCTGCTGGGGCTCAAAGAGCGCAACATGGCGGCGATGGTAACCCTGCATCATTTTTCCAACCCGATGTGGCTGGTGGAGATGGGCGGCTGGGAAAATGAAGCCGTGATTGACCTCTTCGCGGCTTTTTCACGCCGGGTGGTGGAAGCCCTGGGCAATCACTGCAAGCTCTGGGTGACTATCAACGAGCCAAATGTTTATATGAGCGGCGGATACCTGGGCGGGGGCTTTCCTCCGGGCAAAAATGACCTGAAAGCTGGACTTAAGGTTCTGAGCAACTTGCTCAAAGCGCATGCTGCCGCTTACCAGTCCATCCACGAGGCGCAGAGTGATGCCCAGGTGGGCGTCGCGCACCATTGGCGCGGGTTTCTTCCTGAAAACAGTAACCCCCTCACCCGCTACAGCACAAATCTGTTCAACAAGGTATTTAATGAGGCTTTTCCCCAGGCTTTGGTCACAGGCAAATTCGATGCTGCTTTCTTGAAAGAGGATATCCCCCAGGCAAAGAATACCCAGGATTTCATCGGCTTAAATTATTACACGCGCGAGTTGATCCGCTTTGATCTCAGCAAGCGGGCGGAGATGTTCACCCAGCGCTCTTACCCCAAAGACGCGGAGCTTTCGGAGACTGGATTCCTAAGCAACGACCCTGAGGGTTTCAAGGCTTGCATCAAATGGGGTACGCAATTCGGAAAACCGATTTACATCACTGAAAATGGCGCTGAAGATAGCCAGGATGATTTCAGGCGCAAGTACCTGCTGCAGCATCTGCACGCGATGTGGCATATGGTCAACCACAACATGTCGGTAAGGGGTTATTTTCACTGGAGCCTGGTGGATAATTTTGAATGGGAACGAGGCTGGAGCCAGCGCTTTGGGCTTTGGGGCATTGATCCTGCCACACAGCTGCGAACCAGGCGCAAGAGTGTGGACCTCTACGCGGAGATATGCCGCAGCAACAGTATTACATCTGAGAGCGTTGAGAAGTACTGCCCGGAGATCTACGACCGGATTTATCCGGTGTGATTTTGCGGGTAAAAGCACTTCATCCTGTGTGAAACGCAGCGATGTGGCGTTGATTTTCATAGGCTGGACGAGATTGGAAGCATTGGACACTCCCTCCTTCGGAGACCTAGATGTGCTTCCAATCCGCCATTAACAATTCAAAACCTCGAAAATGACCTCTGCTTTTCGGAACTCTCTCGACGGCGGATTGAGGGCTCGATACGCTCGTCCATAATAATCTGGAGACCTGACGGTCAGATTCCGTACTCGGTCCCACAGGGAGGCTTCGCACTCAGGAGATCGGCACAATCGGGAGGGGAGCGCAGTTAGCAGGTAGGGTGGGTTGGCGTCACAAAGCATATGCAGGAGCATACCGGGTTATAGCCTACCCACCGCATCACAAGGAAATTGATTCATCAACGTTGCACGGAAAGAAATTTGCTATTCTTATATTAAAGTTTTGAGCAGACTGCGAAAAATGTGCCTCCATTTTTACCGTCATCCCGAGCTTCTATTGCGTGGTGATCTGCCTTTGAATTTAATTCTTAGGAGACCCAGTACGTAGAGTAACTGAGATCCCTATAAAGATACAAGGTCAGGTTCTTCAATTGAAGAACCTGACGTCGCGATCGCTGGAAAATCAAGACCTCTGCAGAAGTAGGTTTCCGATGTCAGGTTGAACCCCGCAAAAATACGCGGGGCAGGCTACGCAACCTGACCTACAGCTAACATTCGTGATGGCGGATTTTTCCAGCCCCCGATCTTCCGATCAAACCCTATTCACACTCTTCGTTTCGGATTGTCTCGCCCGGATGCACGCCCGCCATCAGAAGCCCGATGTATTCTTTGGTGGCAGTTTCTCTTGGCAAAATGTCCATGATTTTGCCCTCATAGATTACCGCGATCCGATCAGCCAGCGCCAGGATCTCATCCAGATCTTCCGAGATCAGCAGAATCGCCGTGCCTTTCTTGCGTTCCATCAGCAACTGCTCGTGCACATACTCGCTTGCGCCGATATCCAGACCTCTTGTGGGCTGCGCAGCCACGATCGCGCGCGGCTCACGCGAGAGCTCCCGCGCCAGCAGGACCTTCTGAATATTCCCGCCCGATAAGCTCTTTGCCAGGGTCTTCTTCGAAGGCGTTTTGATGCGATACTGCTCAATCAAGCGATCTGCGTGCTCGTTGATATACGACATTTGCAGGAACCCATGTTTTGAGAAAGGCATTTTGTGATGTTCACGCAGCACCAGGTTTTCGGAAATGTTGAAGTTGCGGATCATGCCATCTTTCATCCGCTCTTCAGGGATGTATGAAAGACCTTTTTCGGTAATTTCTGACGGCTTCCTGCCTGTCATATCCTGCCCTTCAAGGATAATCCTTCCACTTGTGATCGGTCTTATCCCGGTTAGCGCTTCAGCCAGCTCAAGTTGCCCATTGCCCGAAACGCCTGCCAGCCCGACAATCTCGCCGGAATGTACTGCCAGGTTAACACCACGCAATCCTTCAACCCCACGGTCACTCCCACAACTGACGTCCTCAAGCGCGAAGCGCACCTCCCCAACCTGGGGTTTTTCCGTGCTTTTGATGAACTCAATTTCGCGACCCACCATCCAATTCGCCAGGGTATTCTGAGTCACGTCACAAGTCGGGCGCGTGCCCACGTTGCGCCCATCACGCAGAACTGTTACCCGTTCACTGATCGCGATTACCTCGTGGAGCTTGTGCGAGATGAACACCAGCCCATAGCCATCGCTCTGCATCTGCCTCATAATCGCAAACAATTCATCTACTTCCTGGGGGGTCAACACGGCTGTCGGCTCGTCCAACAGCAAAATCGCCGCGCCGCGGTAAAGAGCCTTGATAATTTCCACCCGCTGCTGCTGACCAACGCTTAGCTGCCAGATATACGCGCTGGGGTCGATGCTCAGGTTATATTTGTCTGCCAGGGCAATAACTCTCTCCGAGACTCTGTCCAGATCGGTCAGAGGTTTCCGGCTCGAAGGTAAGCCCAAGGCCACGTTTTCAGCTACTGTCAGTGTTGGCACCAGCATAAAATGTTGATGGATCATCCCAATGCCCTGCTGGATTGCGGCTGTTGGGGAATTTATTTTCACTGGTTGGCCATTTACCAGGATTTCGCCCTCATCCGGATGATACATCCCGTAAAGAATCTTCATCAGAGTGCTTTTTCCAGCCCCATTTTCCCCCAACAACGCATGCACCTCGCCAGCCCGCAAGTCAAAGTTTACATTATCATTCGCCAAAACCCCGGGGAACCGCTTGGTAATCCCGCGCATCTCAAGCGTCTCAAAAGCAACTTTTTCGTTGATAACCGGACTGTTCTTACGCATGCCATTTCCTTTTCGGGTCAGGCATTGCTGCCTGACCCGTTCTTACTGGTCTGAACTAAGGTTTGGGGATAACAATGCTGCCATCGTTGATGCCAGCAATTACTTCCTCAACTTTGGCTTTAATTTCATCACTGAGCTCAATCTCAGGATTGAGATTGATTACCTGACCACCGTTCTGTAAATCAGCAGAGAAGGTATGCCCTCCCATTATCCCAGCAGCACGCAGCGCGATGATCTCACGCAAAATGCCTTCCCAGTGGTAAACCTGGCTGGCAACTACGGTACTTGGAGCAAAAGCGTTCTGATCAGCCTGTGTTCCAAACCAATACAAACCAGCTTCTTCGGCTTTGCCGATGGCGCCAACTACCATTTGTGCTGAGCCGGTCAAAACATCCGCACCAGCCGCGATATGGGTGGTTGCAGCCTCGGAAGCGAGTGCCACGTCCGAGAAACTGCCAATGTAGGTCACGCGCACATCGATGTCTGGATCAACAGACTTTGCGCCTGCCACGAAACCATCCACATACAGTTTGGCATCGCCGGTCTCAATCGGACCAACAACACCGATGATCTTCGACTTGGTCAGCATGCCGGCCATAACGCCATTCACGTACCCGCCCTGATCTGAAGCGGCTTCATAGGCATGCACGTTCGGCAGACCGAATGTATCCACCGTGGTGCCCCAGGCAAATACAGTTTCCGGGAAGTCCGGCGCAATTTCCTGCACAGAAGAGCCGTATTGTGAGCCATGGGCGATAACAATGTCGTAGCCTTTGGTGGCATAATCACGAATGGCAGCTGCAGCGTCATCAACGACAAACATGTTCTCGGTAAACGCATATTCCAGACCTTCGCCCATCTCCGCCTTCAGTACCATCAAGGCATCTGAAATACTTTGTGTGAATGCAAGGTCATTAATGCTGCTGGGAGAAACCACTGCGATACGTAAAGGCTGAGTGGTCTCTTCAACAGCGGCAGGAGGCTCTGCAACGGGGGTCTGCGCGCAGGCACCCAGGAATATCGCCACAACTAATAGCACTGAAACTAAGGTAAATACTTTCTTCATAATTCTCCTTTTTAATAGGGGAGAGGCTTTTGCGCCATCCTCCCGGATTTTATCCTTCCCGCTCAAAAACCTTGGTCAAGGCGGACGGACCCTGGCCTTTCGAGACAGAAAGGGTTAACACTAAAATTGTCAATATATAGGGCATCATCACAGCCAACTCTGCCGGGATGGGGATGCCAAGCACCTGGATCCAAAGCTGCAGGGCGTTTATCATACTGAACAGCAGTGCGCCGCCCAAGATTCCAAATGGTTTCCAACCTCCAAAATACACCAGTGCGACGGCAATAAAACCCTGACCAGCCGTCATGTTCTGCTGGAATACATTCAACAACGCAATTGAGAGCGACGCGCCAGCAATCCCCGAAAACACGCCGCCCATGATGACGGTCAGATATCGGATGCCTGCCACGCTAACTCCCAGCGAGTCCACTGCTTCGGGGTTCTCGCCTACTGCCCGGATCTTCAAGCCAAGCGTGGTCTTGTTCAAGACGAACCAGGCAACTGGCACAAGCAAAAATGCCAGGTAGACAAGCGCGTTGTGGTTGAAAAAGATTTCGCCTATCACCGGGATCTTGCCCAACAGCGGAACCGAAATCTTCTGGAAACCCTTCACACCTTCAACGGTTCCAACCAGCTTTTGGAACAGCAGATTACTCATGCCCATTCCAAAAAGGTAAAAACCAATACCGCTAATGCCCTGGGTGGCATGCAAATTGATAGTTACAAATGCCATCGCCAGCCCCATCAAAGCCCCCACCCCCATGGCCGCCAGCACGCCGAGCCACACATTATTAGTCTCCAGCGTGACATAAAACGCGACAAATGAACCCAGCAGCATCTGTCCTTCCACCCCAAGGTTCAGGACGCCGCTACGCTGCCCGAACATCTCGCCAATCGAGGCGAACAGATAGGGAGTTGCCAGGCGAATGCCTGATGAAATAATTCCGATGATGACCGTGGCGCTGAGCAGATCGGAAATCATGCCTCACCTGCTTCCTGCTGCATCTCAGCTTCCTCTGGCTTTGCCTGCTCAGTCCCGGATTGACTCAGCCTCCGTTTTTGGCTGCGTTTGCGGAAAAACTCACTGCTTACCACAAACACCACCACCAAACCATTCAACGCGGTAATCAGAGCCGATGGCACCTGCACCACGCGCTGCATCGCATTCGCCCCCACCAGCAGCCCGCCAAACAACACCGAGGCTGGAATGGTGATCAGAGGGTGTAACTGCCCAAACAAGGCGGCAACAATTCCGTTAAAACCCGCGTTCCCAGTAAAACCTGTCGCTGATCCATCCGTGATCATGCGGTAATTCACACCATAGACCTGCATCATGCCGGCCAGACCGGCAAAAGCGCCGCTGAGCACGAGTGCCACCACGATATGCTTTTTGACATCAATGCCGCCGTACTTTGAAGCTGGCTGGCTTTGCCCTACTGCCCTGATCCGATATCCCAGAGTAGTGCGCCACAACAAGAAATAGACTGCCACTGCCAGCAGGATTGCGATCAGAAGCCCAAGGTGCAATCGCGTCGGCGAGAGCCGCGGCAGGCGATAGCTTTCAAGCAGCCGCGCTGTCTGCGGGATCTGTGAGGATGCTTCCCTTTGCACTGGGTCAATCATTGGTCCACGCATCAGAAAGTTCATGATCTGCACTGCGATGGCGTTCATCATCACCGTGCTCAGAATTTCATTTACGTTGAAATAAGCTTTCAGAATGCCGGGAATGCCACCCCAGATCATCCCACCCAAAATTCCCAGCAGCATGGCAATGATGATTGCCAGCCAACCTGGTAACTCGGTAAAAGTCAGACCGAACCAGGTGGAGAGGATCGCCCCAATGATCATCTGCCCTTCTCCGCCAATGTTCGTAACACTACCGCGGTAGGCAATACAGGTTCCCAGTCCAACCAACAGCAAAGGGGTGGCTTTCACCAAAGTTTCAGCAAAGGCATTAAAGCTTCCGAAAGCCCCTTGAGCCAACGCGCCGTAAGCCGTCAGGGGATTAGCGCCTAACAGCATCAGGAAAATTGCACCCACCAGCAAAGCTGCCAGCGTGGCGAAAATTGGCATCATTTGATCAAAAATGGAACCTGCCCGGTCTTTCAGGTGCAAATCCGCTGTTGCTTGTTTTGGCGGCATAGTCAAAACTCCAGGTCGGTTTGAGTGCTCAGGAAAATGCCTATTTAACCCGATAGGTTTTCCCTGGCTAATAACAATTTCGATTATTGAACGATTCTACCAGTAAAGCAAAAACTGCGCACGAACAAACAAAAAGTAGGTTTGTTGGTCTTGTAATCTTGAATCTTGAGGTTGAAGCCCCTAACACTGACGTAATTTATGTGAAATATCTAAAGAACTGCACAATAGATCTTTACTCACAATTATCAGTTCTAAACCTGAATATTTTCCTGCTTTGATGAATCGTTAATCCGTAATCTGGTCGCACAGATCAAAGCAATAAAAGTATAATTTACTGTCGTTAAATTGATGTCAGCAAACTGATCATGCGGTTTATACCCCATCAATAGCAATTTATTTTTGGCAAATTTTTTATTGTGGAAATAATCCAGAAAGGTAATGGTCATCGATGGTTTCAACGGATCCTGCTGTAAATCCAAATCCCATTAAAAACAATATCGCTTCAATTGTGCATAATCGCTGGTTTTTCTTAGGAGTCGGCGTACTCATAGCCAGCATAGTGCTCATGTTGACACTGGACATGCAGCTCTACGCTGTCTCTATGTCTGTAGGTTTAATGGGTATCGCACTGGCAGCCTACTTCATCCTGCGCATCACGCTTCGACGGGTCAGGTCCAAAAGTATGACCGCCGCAGCAAGTGATATCCGGGAAGGCGCACGCACCTACCTCAGAAGGCAGATCAAGACGATATTGCTGGTAACGCCTTTCTTTGTGGCACTTTTGTATTGGATCCTGGACTGGAAAGCAGCAGTGACTGCAGTTTGCGGCGTTCTGACCTCTTTGCTGGCGTCATATATCGGGATGAGCGTGAGCGTGCGGACAAACCTGCAAACCGCGGATATCGCCAATGAAGGCAAGGGCAGTCCCTTCCGCATCGCCCTGTTTGGCGGTTCGGTTATGGGCTTCTGCATCACAGGCTTGAGCCTGATCGTGCTTTCCGTCCTGTTCAGCATTTTCAAAGATCCTGATTCTCTGATCGGTTTTGCCTTTGGCGGCGGTCTGGCAGCCTTATTTGCCCAGATCGGCGGCGGAATTTTTACGAAATCCGCGGACATTGGCGCGGATCTGGTGGGCAAAATTGAGGAAAATATTCCTGAGGATGATCCTCGCAATGCGGCAGTTATTGCGGACCTGGTGGGCGATAACGTCGGCGACTGTGCCGGACGCGGCGCAGATCTGTTCCAGACTTTTAGTGACGACCTGGTCACTGGGTCCATTGTGGCCGTCGCCATGGCATCAGTTTATGGACAGAGAGGTCTCTTCTTCCCGTTTCTGATCCAGAGTGTGGGTATTGTTGCATCTGCCATTGGCATTTTCGCCAGCCGGGAATGGAAACCCGGAATGTCGCCAGCCACACAGTTCAACATTGGTTTGTTTGTGAGCTCAATTCTGAGCATTATCGGCGCGACAATCATGTCACTTGTATTGCTGGACGATTGGATCATTGCCATCGCAGCCACTTTGGGAGTCTTGATCACCACAGTTGCCTCCGTGAGCACGCGTTATTACGCGGGCATGGAAGGTAAGCCGGTCAAGAACATTGCCAAAGCATCAAAACGAGGTGCTGCCCTAAACCTGATCACGGGAATTTCCTACGGCTTGCAGAGCCCTGTTTTGCCAGTAATTGTCCTGATGGGTGTGGTGATTGGTGTTTATACACTTTCAGGCAACAGTCTTATGGCATTGGTGGGTGTCAATATCGGAACTGACCTTTTGATCACTTTCATCATGGCTGCTGATGCCTTTGGGCCGATCGTGGATAATGCCGCAGGAATTGCCGGAATGGCAGAGGCGGACAGAAAGGTCGTGAAGAAGCTTTCCAAGCTCGATTCGGTCGGTAACACAATGAAAGCCATCACCAAAGCCTATGCCATGATCTCTGGAACGATCACAGCCTTTGTCATATTCCTGACATTTTACAGACTTGCAGGCATCGACGCAATCGATGTCACCACGCCCTTTAACCTCAGCTTCCTGTTTATTGGAGCCTGTCTGCCATTCCTGATCTCCTCACTGGTGATTGGATCAACTGCCAGAACTGCTGAAAAGATGGTGGATGAGGTCCGCGACCAATTTACAAAAAATCCGGACATTATCAAGGGCTTGGCCAAACCGGATTATTCTCACTGCATTGACATTGCCACGCGCAACGCGCTGCACGAGATGATCCTGCCAAGCGCGATCAGCGTGTTGGTGCCGATAGGGATCGGTTTTGCCTTTGGTATGAATGCCTTGGGAGCGGTTTTGGTGGGCTCGGTGGCGTGCTCTGCCCTTCTGGGACCTTTCTTCAACAACACTGGCACCGCGTTTGACAATGCCAAGAAGACCATTGAGGACATGGAAAATATGCGCGGCACTCCCCAGCATATTGCAGCCGTAATTGGAGACACCGTCGGAGATTCCCTCAAGGATGTTGCCGGGCCTTCGACCCTGATCTTCATGAAGCTGATCGGCATGGCATCCCTGCTGATTGTGCCGCTATTCAAATAATTTACAGTTCCATTTCTGAGCTTGCGGTTTCGCTGCCAGTCTTGTGAATGACAACTGCCCGGGGTGGGTAGGCTATAACCGGGCGTACTTTTGCGTTTGCTTTGTGACGCCAACCCACCAATATCAACTCTGTCATCGCGAGGAGCGAAGCGATGTAACCTTATTCATACAAACACGACACATTGGTAGGGTGGGTTGGCGTCATAGTATCTCGCCCCACCTTAATATAAAAATAGCCAACCCACCATGAACAGCAATCTCCCTATTCACGCAGTAATGCTGCGAGGATGATCAACGACTTGGGGATGACAGATTTGCTGTCATCGCGATAAGCAGAGCGACGTAACCTTATTCATACAAACATGACACATTGGTAGGGTGGGTTGGCGTCATAGTATCTCGCCCCACCTTAATATAAAAATAGCCAACCCACCATGAACAGCAATCTCCCTATTCACGCAGTAATGCTGCGAGGATGATCAACGACTTGGGGATGACAGATTTGCTGTCATCGCGAGGAGCGAAGCGACGTGGCGATCTCATCTTTCAAGTTGATCCATTAACAAAAAAAAAGAGATTGCCACACCCCCTCTCCAAACATCAGGACTAATGGTTGGTTAGCAACGGGGGTTCGCAATGACAAATAACCTGTCATCGCGAGGAGCGAAGCGACGTGGCGATCTCGCCTATCACGTCGACCCAACAGCAAAAGATAACTGCTAAAAGAAATGCGATGGAAAGTAACCGGTCACGTTGACCGCGTTGTTCTCAATGAAAAATGCTTTTGGGTCCAGATCCAACACGCCCCGCCTGAGGCGGATGAGTTCGTACTTTGACACGACCGTGTTGATCACCACAAAATCCGTGTCCGTGTAGGCGCCTTTGCCGTCCCAATAAGTGGCGCCACGTTGAATCTCCTGCGTGATGAAAGGCAAAATTTCACGACTGCGCGTGATGACCATCACATTGATTTTTACATTCTGATAGTGGGTGCGGTCCATCATGAAGGCATAAATAAGCGTAAATATCACCGAGTAGACCATGATGAGCGGCGGATTGGCAAAAAGGGCATAAGCATAAACAATCAGGCTGATGAGCAAGCCCACCCTGCCAACACTGAAATTGTTGTGTTTCAAGCTGATATACACCCCTAAAATATCCGTTCCGCCAGACGAGCCCCCAGCCCTCAAGCACAAACCCGCCCCAAAGCCCGCCAGGGTTCCCCCCACCAGGCATACTGTCAGCAAGTCATCCAGCTCCGGGATCAACGGTCTTATTGGGATGAGTGACATCGCAATGGTCATCACCGCAATAGAGATTATCGTCTTGAGCATGAACTTCTGGTTGACCGCTTTATATGAAATTAGCAGGAGGGGAAGATTTAACCCCAACAGGATCACCCCAGTCAGAGATCCTATGCCGGGGATTACCTTTTGAAGCAGCTCCAGAATGATCCTGGCAATGCCAGTCAGGTTGCCAATGTAAAGCCCGGCTGGAATAACCAGTAAATTTATCGAAGCCGCGTAGAGCAGGCTGCCAAAAATTATCAGGCAGTAATTCCAAAACTCGCTTTTGAAATCAGAACCCTGCCAGGTTTTATTCTGTTCACCTTTGGATTTCTTTGCTGTTTTCGAAGTGTGTTTTTTAGCCTTGGTCTTGCGCGCAGAAAACTGAAGATCGCCCAACACTTGGGTGGCAGTGACAAGAAATTTGCTCCATTCCGGAGAGCTGTGTGCGATGTAGTTCATACGGTTCAATCTTACTCGAGCAGCCCATCTTTCAGCAAGAACCTGGGTGACCTAAAAAAAGTCGCAACCCTGACATGGCGCTTTAGTCTTTGGCAGGATAACCTGTGATGTCCTGAATTTCCTTATATAAAGGCGCAAGCCGTTCGTACATTTTCAAGTACACCCGCTTATAAAGATCATCATAGAGCTTGTGGTTCTCCGGGATAGGTTCAAACGTGCGGCTGATGCGCGTCATATTTGCCACCGCGCTTTCAAACGACGGCTGCAGCTTCAAACCCACAGCCAGATCCATCGCGGCTCCCAGTCCGCTGGCTTCGTAGACATGCGGACGGCTGACCGGCATGCCAAAGATATCAGCGGTCAATTGCGCGGCAGCGTCGCTCTGGGAACCTCCGCCGGCTACGCGCACCTCAGTGATCGGCACGCCGCTGCGCTTGCTGGTACGCTCCGCGCCTTCCCGCAGCGCATAAGCCAGACCTTCCAAAATTGCGCGATAGATGTGCGCTCGCGTATGCACGCCTCCAAAGCCAATAATAGCTCCCTTGGCGTCAGGACCGGGTGATTTCAAACCCGGCGCCCAATAAGGTTGCAGTGTCAGTCCCATGGACCCGGCGGGCACGGAATTAACCAGATCGTCGAACAATTCTTCCGGGATGACTCCACGATCTTTTGCCAGTCGCTGTTCGTTATGACCAAATTCCCGCAAGAACCAGGAGACCATCCAATAGCCTCTGAAAAGCTGGATTTCAAGGGAATAGGAGCCTGGTACCGCCGCTGGATAGGGCGGGATCAGGGGGATGACTTCGATGTAGCGCTGGTGGATGGTGTTGATGGTTGCAGCTGTGCCATAGGAAAGGCAGCAGATATTGGATGCCAGGGTGCCTGTGCCGAGCACTTCGCAAGCCTTATCAGCTGCTGCTGCAATCAACGGCAAGCCCGCCGGAATGCCAGTTTCTTGCGATGCCTGGCTGGTAACTTCGCCCAATAATCCTGTCGGGGGAACCAAGTCAACCAACATTTCCGGTCCCACCGGAACGGCTTTCCATTTCCAGTCAAACTTACCAGCCCAGGCATGTTTTTTATAATCGAAGGGTAAGCGCGCCACCTGGCAGCCAGTCGAGTCAACCAGGTTGTCGGTCATGCGGTAAGTTAGGTAGCCCGAAAGCAGCACGATCCTGGCAGTTTGGCTCCAGATTTCAGGTTGGTGCATGCGGATCCAATTAGTTTTGGCTTCCGATTGCAGATAGCGGATGGTGTCCATCGTGCCTGAGAGAGTAAAAAGCACTCCCCAAATACCACCCACATTTGGCAAGCCAGCGGCACGCCGTTGGTCTGACCAGTGAATGGCTGGTCTGAGTGGCTTACCGTTCTCGTCGAGGTTGATCAGCACATCCCGTTGGGTCGTGATTGCCACTCCCGCGATCTGCTCCTTGTCCACGCCTGGCATCGCCCAAAGTTGCTGGCACGCCTGGCACAAGCTCTCCCAAAAAAGTCCCGGTTCAAGCTCTGCCCAGCCCGGTTTGGGTGCACTATAAGCAGGCAATGGGATTCGCGCTTTAAAGAGAAGGTTACCCTGCAAGTCAAAAATCAACGCGCGGGTCGATTGCGTGCCAACATCGATAGCCAACAACTGTTCTTTTGCCATTTATGCCTCCAGATCCTTGCCCCAACGTTTTTCTCTTTGAGCCGGGCTCATATCCAATCCCAGTGTACCACCCGGGTTCATAATATTGTTAGGATCAAAGTGTTTCTTGAGCAAGCGGATAACATCCATCTGCTCCTTGCCAATCTGGTCTTCCAGCCAGGGGGCAGTTGCCTTGCCAACGCCATGATGATGGCTGATGGCTGCTCCGGATTTTGCAATTGCCTCAAGTATCCCATATTGCAGGTCAAGATATTCGCGAATGCTGTCAATTTTGGCAATAAAGATGAAGTAGAGGTTTGCGCCCTGGGGGTAGGAGTGAGAAATATGGGTCATGCAGATGGTATCCGGTCTGGACTTGACGAATGCCCTGACGTCTTCGTGCACCTTCGGCATCTGTGACCAGGTCACACCACATTCCAATGTGTCGATCAGAACGCCGTAATCCTGCAGGTCTTCTCGTAAATATGGGTCAGTAAAACGCCCTTTCTCCCATGTTTTCGTCACCCCGGCAAAGCTGAGCTCGAAAGCTCCATATTTTCGGAAAATCCGCCGCATTTTACGGTTGATGTTGCGACAAAAGGCTTTCTCGCCGTCCGTGAAACCAAGCATCAGGCATTTTTCCATGGGTTTGAAGCCAATTTTTTGCAGGATGGTGTCAGCAATGCTACCTTCGATGTGATATTGTTTCATCATGATATCGGTTTCTTCGGGGTCTGAGATGCGAAAAACGGAAGGGTAGCCAAATTCTCCCTGCATCACTTCCCGGCTGGCAGCCTGGGCGTCTTCCCAATTGTGGAACATGTAGCTGAAGCGCTTGCGGTTCTCTGGCTGCCAGTGGCAGACGCGCAGCGTGACATTCGTGAGGATGCCGAAGCTGCCCTCCCCGCCCATCATCACCTGGTCAAAATCCGGTCCAGTGGCAGCCCGGGGATGAGGGCAGGTCTTGAAGATACCCCGCGGCGTGACATACTCCTGGTCGATCACGATGTCTTCGATCTTGCCGTAATAGGTGGAGTTTTGCCCCGCGCCGCGTGTGACCACCCACCCGCCAACGCTGGAATATTCGAAGGATTGCGGGAAGTGCCCAACCGTGTAATTTCGCCTGGCTCCCAGTTTTTCGACTGCATTTTGCAGCAAATCTTCCAGTTGGGTTCCCCACATACCCGCTTCGACCGTGACCGTCTGGTCAATCTCGTTCAGCTCTAACAGCCGGTTCATGTGCACGGACATATCGATGCAGATGCCGCCTTTGGTGGCTTCATAGCCGCGGGTTACTGTGGAGCCACCACCAAAGACGTAAATCGGAATGAGATGCTCGTTGGCATAGGCGACGATCGCTTCAATTTCAGCCTGCGAGCGCGGCGCAACCACAACATCCGCAATGTTTTCAACGATTTTACGCCTTAAACGCAAGGCATCGATCATGCCCTGCCCATAAGAGCGCTTGATCCTTGTGTAGGTATCGGTTTTCAGGTTTTCCTGCCCGCAAGTCCGCGCCAGGAACGTAATATGCTCCGCAGCCAACGAAACTGGAACTTCGTCAGGCACCTGTTCAAGACCAAAATCACCAGGCTTGGAGAGCGTTTCTTCGGTCAAGCCAAAGCGGTCCATGATCAACTTGGTCAGACCGCTATTAGGATGCTTATAAGCCGCTGGATCACCCCATTTGAAGATCGAGCGCCAGCTTCCTGCCGGAGCTGGGTCCTCATACCAGGCGGGGACAAATTTCTCTTTTTTGGCCATTATTTCTCCTGTTTCACAAAATTTTCCGGTTTCGGACTGTAAGCCTGGCGGTAGATCTCCTGGTAACGGGAGATTTCGCTTTGCCAATGGTCTTCTGTCCAGCGCAACTCACCCTGGGTTAATGCTTTTACCTGGTCCATCACGGTCATGCCCGCGTCTGGCAGTAACATACCCAATCGGGTGCGGCGTAATAACAAGTCATCAAGATGCTCCACCATGCCAAAACGGGCGTTGAAAGCTAACTCAGCCCAGTGACTGTTAAGACCTTCAATTGGTTTGAGTTGTTCCGGGTCCGACATGCTCACCAATCTTGGCAGAGCCTGCCCATAACGCCCGGCAAGGTAACGGAAGTTATCTGCGGGAAGCTTTTCGTCTGGCAGACTGGTTGGAATGGGGTCAAACCAGTGCTTGATGCGTTTCAACTCGCCACCGATCTGCGGCATGGCGGCTTTGAGCGCGTCTTCTGACATAAGTTCAAAAATGGTCAGTTTTCCGCCGGTAATTGTCACCAGACCATCTTCTTCCAGCACCAGGTGCGCGCGGGACTCGGCAGATGGGTTATTTGCCTCGCCCCGAACGATCGGACGCAATCCTGCGAACGAGGAGATGATTGAGTCTTCGCTTATCCTGGCATCCGGGAAAATAGTGTTGACAGCCTCGAGCATATAGGCAACTTCTTCATTCGTGCAGTAAGGCTCCTGACTTAATGGAAATGGGTGATCCAGGTCGGTTGTGCCAAAGATGGTTCGCCCTTCCCAAGGGATGGCGAACATCGCCCGACGGTCTTTCGGGTGCATCAGGGTCACGGCATAGGGGATGGGAAGATCGGCAAAGCTGAAAATTAGATGGGAACCCCGCAAGGGTCTCACCCTCCCCTGCCTGCCGAGTTGCTCGCGCAGTTTGTCGGTCCAAGGTCCGGTGGCATTGATGACCGCTTTGGCTTTCAGCTCAAGCGTGCCCATTTGCGCTCCGGATTGGTCTTCCACTGCCACACCGCAGACATGACCGTCTTTGGTTCTGAGAAGTTCCGCCACCCTGGCGTAATTCAAAGCCGCGCCACCCTGATCTTGAGCTTCCTGGATCAGCCGCAACACCATGCGGCTGTCATCCAGGAGAGCGTCCTGGTAGAGATAAGCGCCTGCCATTCCCTTGGGCTTGAGCATTGGGATAACCTCACGCAGCTGCTTGAGGCTTAGATGCCGGTGCTGCCACTTTGGAGCCATCAGATCATAAATAATCACGCCTGCGCGAATCATGCGCTTTTGCCTGGCATCCGCGCCATATGGCAAAACGAATCCAAGCGCTGTCACCAGCTCCTTCGCCTGCTTCAGCAGCACTTCACGCTGCCGCACAGACTCGAACGTGACGTCATACTGCCCGCTGCGCAGGTACCGAAATCCTCCATGGACCAATTTGGACGATTTTGAGGAGGTCCCACTGGAGAAATCCGCCGCTTCGAGCAGAAGCGTCTTTAAACCTCCGCTAACTGCCCGTTTGAAGATGCCGGCGCCTGTGATTCCACCGCCAATGACAATCAGATCCCAGTTTTGCTCCAGAAGTGACCAGGTTTGCTGTCGTGTTTCAGGTTGATTCATGCTATCTTCCTTTAGAAGTTATCGATCTTTGCCAAAAACCAAGGCTATCATCCATGACTCTTGCGGTTCGGGTGACAGCGCTTTCCACATCCTTCTGTCGGGCATCTTCAAGCAGACCTTGGTAAAAAAGTTGAGAACATTTGCGCGCGTCAGCATCAGCAAAGTAATCCAAACCGGCCTGGTAAGAGAGCTTGCGGTAGCCATTGTAGATCAAGGTGAAAATTGGGTTACCTGAAAGCAGTGTGAGCTGGTGATGCAATTCCTGATCCGCCTGGGCATAGGCTTCGGGAGTGTCGGGCAGATCGGTGTAGGTTTCAAGCAGGCTGATGAGCGCATCGCTGGCGCGGGAGACTGCCAGGCGGGTGTAAGCTGGCGCCAACGCAGAGCGCACTTCGAGGAGATCGGTAATGAAGCTGTGGGTGAGAACTTCTGGCTGCTGGGAAAGCGCATTCAGCATAACCAGGTTGCCTTCTTTCCAGAAGTCACTGACAAGCGTGGATTTTCCCTGGTGAATGTGAATCCAGCCATCCCGCGCCAGGCGCTGCAGCGCTTCACGCAGGGTTGGTCTGGTGACACCGAGAGCTTGCGCCAGTTCACGTTCGGGAGGTAATGCGCTTCCGATCGGAAAACTGCCGTCCAATATTGCGGCAAGAAGCTGCTTTTCAGCCAGATCAGTAGGTTTTTGGGGGGTGATCCAAACAGGTTGCGTTGACAAGAGCATCTCCAGTGGTAAGTGGTTAGAGGTCTTACCAGTTAGGAAAGATTTTAAGCCGAATTAGTAGATTTGTAAAGAAAAATATCCAATTTCATTGAAAATGAACGCCGGAGGAGCACGCACACCTGGCTTTTTGTGTTGGTCGGAATGAGAGTAAGACGTAGGTCAGGTTGCGCAGCCTGCCCCGCGTATTTTTGCGGGGTTAGACCTGACATCGGAAGCCATCCTCTGTTGAGCGCATTATTTGTCAGAATTCGTGATTGGAAGTCTTTGTGTGTCAGGTTGCGCAGCCTGCCTCATATATTTTTGCGGGGTTAAACCTGACATCGGAAAACTACCTTTGTTGAGGGCTTTATTTGCCAGTATTCGTGACTACTCGCTAAAAAATCAAATTACCATCCGTGGCGCTGGGGCTTGCTCCAGCCGCAATCTCGATCTACGGGGAAACCGAGGAGGGGCCTTGATCTATCCGCTTTTTCACAAATCTCCCCAAAAATTTTAGTTCATCTTGCCAGTGACTGGTAAAATTATCGTATTCAAGGAGAAACTATGAGCGTCAAACACATCCAGGACATCCCCACCGAACCGGTTCCAAACGCAACCGGTGTAAGCAAAGCGATCCTGATATCTTCAGAAGAAGCGCCCAATTTCGCTATGCGTAAGTTCAGCATCCAGCCCGGAGGAAGCATGCCGCTGCACACCAATAAGGTCGAGCATGAGCAGTGTGTGCTGCGGGGCAAAGCCCGTGTGCGCTTGGGCGAGGAAATCTTCGAAGTAAGCGCGGGTGATATCGTCTTCATCCCTGCTGACCTGCCCCATTATTACGTTAACATCACTGATGAACCCTTCGAGTTCATCTGCCTGGTGCCCAACAGGGAAGATGTAACCACCCTCCTCTAATCGGTACGCTTCATAAGGAGTTGTAAAAATGCCCCGCCCCGCTTCCCCAATTGCTACTGATCACGTCATCCTTGCGCTGCTAGACGAAAAACCCATGCACGGATACGAAATCCATCAGCGGATCGCCTCCATGCCTGGCATCAAAAAAATCTGGACTCTTAAACAGGGTCTGCTTTACGCCAAACTGGAGAAATTGAAGGAAGCCGGTCTGCTTGAGGATGCCCCCGATCACCCCGAGGCCAATCCTTCGCGCCGCTACTTCCGATTAACTTCTGCCGGCAGAGAAGCCCTCAACGCCTGGATCGACTCACCCGTCACCAGGGCACGCGACATCCGCCAGGAATTTTTAGCGAAGCTGATCATTGCCCGCAAGTACTCGCTCAGTCGCGCGCTTACGCTGCTGAGAGCCCAGCGTGAAATCTGCCGCCACTGGCACACCAGCCTTCTCGAACAGGCAGCCCCACAACAAGAGTCGGAGCTGGATGATTGGATTGTTCACTCGTACCGCTTGTTTCGGGATGAAGCCAGCCTGCGTTGGTTGGACGACCTGGAGGAATGGCTGATCAAACTCGGTTGAAAGCAGATCTACCCACATTTGCCACACCCTCACCTTTAATCCTTGCGCCGAAGATTGAAAAATGCTCTCATGCGCTATTCTGATAGCCTTACCCCTTTTTTAACGGTTTTCACGCAATTTGGGCATTTGTTGTAGAATGGAAGCCGACTCTAAAACAGAAAGCTGCTAACTGATGAACTCAACTGAAAGCATCCAAACACCACACACCCGCACCGATACCCCAATCGCCTGGATCATTCGTTTTGTGAAAGGCATCCTGGCCGGTATCGGCGCTATCACTCCCGGGCTTTCCGGCGGGGTGCTCATGGTGGTGTTTGGCATCTACGAACCGCTCGTGCGCTGGCTGGCGGACATCCGCAAGAAATTTATGCCCAACCTGCGCTACTTTTTGCCTGTTGGAATTGGCGGAGTGATTGGCGTGATTGCGTTTTCAGCTGTTATTGATTTTGCCTTCGATAATTTCGCCGCCCAATTCACCTGGCTTTTTATTGGCTTTATAAGCGGCACCATCCCCTCTCTGCTTAAAACAGCCAGAGAGCAGGGGCGTAAGAACTGGCATTGGCTGCTGTTGGCTGTGTTTGCAGTTGGGATTTACTTCTTTATGACCTGGATGAAAACCATCCGTTCCGTCACGATGGAACCCAGTTTCTGGGGTTGGGTGCTCAGCGGGGCGCTGACTGGGCTTGGGTTAGTCGTGCCGGGGATGAGCCCTTCGAACTTCCTGCTCTACCTCGGTCTTTACCAGCCGATGGCAAACGGCATCAAAAACCTCGACCTGGGCGTAATCCTGCCGCTGATCCTGGGTGTCGTGTTGGTGATTTTCCTCTTCGCGCGCGTGGTTAGCTGGCTCTTCCGCAAACACCACACACTGATGTATCACATCATTATTGGGATTGTGATCGGCTCCACCGCTGCCATTATTCCATCGGGTGTAAGCGGCATTGGCGTCATCCTTGCATGCGCTTTGCTCTTTTTGGTAGGTGCTGCTGCTTCCTTTGGGCTGGCGAAACTGGACGAAAAACACCCGCACGAGTCGCTGTTTTAGGCTTCTAGTGGCTGGCAATCAGGTAAAACTGATAATAATTCTGTAATCAACGAACTTACAGGCTGCAGTCAAAGGATTCTGTCAGCCCTTTGCCGAAGCGGAAAATGTGCTCCACCTGTGCTTTGCCGTCCGCGTGCTGACATGCGATCGCCAAATTATCCAGAACAAAGCGCCATTCCAGGTTTTGTTGTTGGAGGTGTACAGTTACCTCATCCAGCATTTCCCAGCTAAGGTCTTCCCCTGCCAGGGTGATGTGCGGGTGCCAGCTTTCAGGGGAATAAAGCAGAGAAGGATCAAGAGTAAGGGGTAATAACTGCTGCCAAATTGCTGCGTGTAATTCCAATAGTCTGGGCGATTTGCTAACTTCAATGAAAAGGATGGGTGAAGTGCTGCTGAAGTGATTGAGTCCTTGGGTGCAGACTTCGAAGGGCTCCTGCTTTGTAGTAAGCTCATGCAAAAGGGAAATGACTTTTTCTTCCTGATAACCTTCACCCAACTGCCAGGTGATATGCGGGATAGGGGTGATGTGAACATAACTCAATCCAAAGTCGTCTTTAAGTAAATCCCAAATCTGCTCGACCTGGGTGTTGTAGGGCTCCGGTAATAACGAAAAGACTGCCTGCATGCTTCCTCCTGAACACCATTTTACCATCGGAGTCCCCTGGCTCCCTCAGGAATATACAGTGCGTGATGATTTGGAGTGTGTCGGAATGCTATAATCCGTTGAAAAGACCCAATAAATTAGGAGTTCGCATTATGCTAAAAATTAAAACTAACTACACTCCGGAAAAAAACACACTCGAAACTGACCGCGCTGTCGTTGGAATTGGCCCCAATCCTGGTGAGCTTTTCCCCTACGACTTTTTGTTGGCAGCCCTGAGCTCATGTTTTTACTACACCCTGATCGAAATCCTAGAAAAGAGAAAAGAGCGAATCCCGTCCATAGAGATCATTGTTACTGGTGAAAAGCGCACAGAAGTTCCAACGACACTTGAATGGGTCAACCTGGAAGTAATCGTCACGGGTGAGGTAAACGAACAACAATTCCTGCGCTCTGTGGACCTGGCTGGAAAGTACTGCTCAATCCACGAAACCATCAGCAAAGTAGCAAAAATGAGCCGCGAGGTGAAATTCATTCCCTCAGCTTAAGAACATCATCTAAAAAGAGGTTTCTCTCTAAGGCGCTTATTTCAAGATGATTGGCAGAGAATATCCATAGCCAGGAGAAACCTCCATCCCAAACAGGACAACAGTGCCGCTGAGCTTGCTGAAGGCCGGCTCGGCTTTGATGTAGAGCGTCTGGTTTTTCGGGACCATCACACCCAGGCTGGTGCTGCTGTTGACGGATGGCGCAGTCGCGCTTCCCAGGAGCGTGATGCCGTCCGCAGCATACACCGACACGCGCACCGCGGCACCCCCATCAATTGACCGGGCAAAAAAGAAATAACGCTCATAATCACCCGTCCAGAACTTAAACCAGTCCGCATCCCCCAAACCGCAGATATTACGCTGGTGTTCCTCCCCCGGGCTGATAAACACGGCCGTGGCGGCACTGTCATCCTGCTCAGCCGCATCCTCCACACAGGTGGCGGGCGTGGTCACGGTCACTTCGGCTGCATCTCCTGCTAGCCAGGCTTCAGCCTGCCCGTTGTTATCTATCGCGCGCATCCGAAAGCCATAGCTTCCACCTGGCATGCCAACAAACCATGCCGCCCTTTCCCAAGCGGGATAGGTCATTTGGTGAGCGGTGGACCATGCTTCGGTTCCCTGTCGCCACTGAATCAGGAAAGAAGAGATATCAACCCCCGACTCTGTTGCTGTCCAATTAAGCTTAAATGCCGTGCCATCATAAATGGTCGGCGTTGTCATCTGGCTTATCGGAGGGGGGCAGGCGTGATCCACCTGGATGGTGCGGCGGGAAAGCAAGCCAACCACATTGCCCTCGTGATCCCAGATTTTCAGGGCGACTTCAAGCGGCCCGTTCAGGGGTCCCGCCTGGCACAAGTTCACATCCCAATCAAACACGCCTGTAGAGCTTGGATTGCTGACCCGCGGGGCGATCTCACGCCAACTTCCGCCGATCAACCCCTGCAGTACCGCGGTTTTAACCCGCACGTCATCCTGTGTGCTGGCGGTAACATCCATCAAGGGGTTGCTCCCAGTTGCCACCACCGCGCCAGGCACAGGGCGTGTGAGCTGCCCGTTGGGAGGGTTTGCGCCTATGTTCCCCGAGACAAACCAGTCATTATTTGGGTTCAGTGGGTCAGCCTTATTTCCGATACACTGTGTCGCGCCGTCATAGATGGGCAGGTTTGTGACCTCATAGCAGGTGCGTGGAATGCCGTTATTGATCGCCACGTCTGTAAAGCGCACATCCACTGATCTCCCCCACGGATAACCATCGCTAGCATACCAAAAGGACGGAACCACCATGAAGTGAACATGCTCGGAAGTGCTGTAGCCGGTATCATCCGTGTCGCCGATGTAAGCTCCCCTATCGACGGTCACACCCGGGACGAGGTGGTTGGGGACGGTGGCGTAGGCAAGATGGAGATATATCTGGTACACCCCACTTGCGGTATCGTATAGCACAATGTAATTGGTGCAGCTGGTATTGCCGTCCGCGCAGCTGTCTCGCGAAGAGACAACCGTGCCTGCCCGGGCTGCAACCAGGGGGAAATGACCCACGTCGGTGAAGTCGTAGGCGTACTGGCAGAACTCCTGGGCACAGCTTGGATAACCGAGGGCAGGATAATCATGGAAATGGAGCACAGAGCCCTCGAGCTTGTGGGCAGTGCCCGCCACATAGGGAAGGTAATAGCCCCAGATGGTTTGTGGGCTTGTGTTGGGAACTTGTGCTTCAGCAGATTGGAACTCCGCTGGCAAATATCCTTCAGGTAACTGGCTAAGGACCTCGTCCCAGCCCGGGTCGCCTCTGAGCAGCACCTGCCAGCCGTCGGTGGAAAGAGTTGCCAATACGATGCCGGGTTCTGTGGCAAGGATCCGCCCGCTGTAGTCGCGCAGAGCCAGCCAGAGGACTGCGGTTTTTCCGTCAGGGGAGATAAAGGCCTCATCCAGCACCGGTTCAAACAAGCTCGCGATTGGATCGCTGCTGTTAAGCGCCAGCGCTTGCGCGTAACGCTGCTGATACACCTGCCATAGCGCCTGCTTTTCGGCTTCACTCGCAACCCCGGGCGGTGGCGGCGCGGCAGAGATGAGCAAAGTGAAGGCGAGCAAGCTTAACGACGCTAGTTGCCAAACCTTAACGCGCTCCGGGTTCACTACCTTCGCTAATCCAAAAAAAGAAAACACAGTTTCTATAATGCAAGTATTGGACCAGGGATAGTCGCAATGCAAACAGTTTAGATTGCTTCGTACCTCACTATGACGGGAAAGGTCGTATGGAGACCTTCGGTCAATTCCCGTTCATGGTTGCCCTGGATTAATTACCAGGGCAAACGAGACCCGCACGCTCAGGAACTGTTATTGCAAACTTCTTTTGTGACACGTAGTGTACTATTTCATAAGCAATCTAAAATGATGGAATGCAATAAAAGCTGGAGGTAATAGGACTAATTCTCGTCCTCGCGAAGCGGAAGGGGTTAGATGTTTGTGAACCTCTCACGCTGCTGATGTGCAAACAGTTTAGATTGCTTCGTGCCTCGCTATGACGAGAAAGGTCCTATGGAGACCTTCGGTCAATTCCCGTGCCCGGTCGCCCTGGATTAATAACCAGTGCAGGTGAAACCGGCAATATCAGGAACAGTCATTGCGAACGTCTTTTGTGACACGTAGTGTACTATTTCGTAAGCAATCTAAAATGATGGAATGCAATAAAAGCTGGAGGTAATAGGACTAATTCTTGTCCTCGCGAAGCGGAAGTGGTTAGGTGTTTGTGAACCTCTCACGCTGCTGATGTGCAAATAGTTTAGATTGCTTCGTGTCTCGCAATGACAGATAACGAATGACCCCAAGGCAGGATTTTTCCTGATCCCCTACCCTGACGGGCACTTCGTTGAGGAAGGATGATAAAGGGGGTGGGTCTTGTTATCCTGAATGCGGAGAATATCCTGATCATTAATAATCAGATTCTTCGCAAAAGAGGCTCAGAATGACAATTACTATTTTTGGTGGGTTGGCTATAGCGAGGCATAGGTTGGTATGGATTCCATGACGCCATACTCTTCGAGCACGATGACCCACCCTGCGATCGCATTTTCCGATATTTTTCGAATATTCTCTCGTTGGGAAGCTGTTTTCAGGGCACTAAAATGAGAAACTCCGGTTCTAGGGCAGGAACGCAACCCGACCTACAACTAATGACCTATAGTTGAGATCGCCACGTCGCTTTCGCTCCTCGCGATGACAGGTGGGGAAGTGAGAAAATCATTTCTTGACATGGCCAATCTATCCAACGGAATGAGCACTCCCCGTAGGGAAAAGGCCTGCCTTTTCCCCTGAGTTTCTCAATTTTCGATATTTTTTGAATATTCTCTCGTTGGGAAGCTGTTTTCAGGGCACTAAAATGAGAAACTCCGTAGAAGATTGTCGCATCTGTGTCGCTACAAGCAAGGCAATATTTTGGCTAAAATATAATGTATTGAAACATTCCCACGTACACTTACCCCCTTAAACGAAACACGATGCTTGCAGAGCAATCATCGTGCGAAAGGTAGATGAAGACCAGACGGGCAGGTGTTGCCCGACGGGAATGGCTAAGTTTTAAGGATTCTTTTGCCCCCGTTTCACAACAAGGCAAAACAACCGTTCTGCAAAAATCAGACTAAATCTTGATCTCAATATCTACGCCAGCGGGGAGGCTGAGGCGCATGAGCATGTCGATGGTCTTTGAATCGGGTTCCAAAACGTCGATCAGACGATTGTGGGTGCGGATTTCAAAGTGTTCCTGAGAATCCTTATCGATGAAGGTCGAGCGGCGCACAGTGAATTTCTCAATGCGGGTGGGCAGAGGTACAGGACCTACCACCTTGGCGCCTGAGCGCTCGGCGGTCTCGACAATGCGCTTGGCGGATTGGTCGAGGATGCGATGATCATATGCTTTCAAACGAATTCTAATTTTTTGTTTTGCCATTTTCTACCTTTTTCTGTTTTTTCATTCAGGAGCATAAGCTCCTGGAAATGTCTTGTTTAACTCAGGCGTTATAGCGACCGAGAATTTTCTTCATGTAAGCGTCCGAAACCTGGGAGTAGTGTTTGAATTCCATGGTGAACACTCCCCTGCCCTGTGTGGCTGAGCGCAGCTCAGTTGCATAGCCAAACATCTCGGATAAGGGCACTTCGGCATGCAGGGCTTTGGCGTTGCCAAAACGATCTTCCATGCCCAGGATATTGCCCACACGGGCATTGACCTGACCGATAATGTCGCCGGTGTACTCTTCAGGCACCGTGATTTCGACTTTCATGATGGGCTCCAGGATGACCGGAGCAGCTTTTTCTGTCGCCTCACGCACTGCCAGCAAAGCTGTTGTGCGGAAAGCCATTTCGCTCGAATCAACCTCGTGGTAAGAACCATCGACCAGAGTAACCTTGAAATCTGTCATTGGGAAGCCTGCGAGAGGCCCGCTTTCAGCCGCATCCAGCACACCCTTTTCGATTGCCGTAATATATTCCTTCGGGATTGCTCCACCACGGATCTTGTTCTCAAAGATGACGCCAGAGCCGTTTTCGAGCGGCTCAAGGTCGAAGACCACATGACCAAACTGCCCGTGACCGCCTGTTTGTTTGCTATAGCGGTAACTGAATTTGCTGATGGGTTTGGTGATCGCTTCTCGATATGCTACGCGGGGCTTGCCCACATTCGCCTGCACCTTGAACTCACGCAGGAGGCGGGTAACCAATACATCCAGATGGAGTTCGCCCATCCCGGAGATCACGGTCTGCCCGGTTGCGTCGTCCTGGCGAATCTGGAAAGTAGGATCTTCCTCCGCCAGCTTAATCAGCGAATCGGCCATTTTATCCTGGTCGGCCTTGGTTTTAGGCTCGATCGCAATCGAAATGACTGGATTGGGGAAGCTGATCGTTTCCAACAGAACCGGATTGGTGGGATCGCAAAGTGTGTCACCAGTGAAGCTAAATTTCAGACCAAGGATCGCGCCAATATCACCCGCACCCAGTTCTTCAATATCCTCGCGGCGGTCAGCGTACATACGCAACAGACGCCCAACGCGTTCTTTTTTATCTTTCGAGGCATTGTAGACTGTGCTGTTCTGTTTTATTTTGCCGGAATAGACCCGGATGTAAGCCAGCCGACCCATATAGGGGTCCGTGACAATCTTGAAAACCAGTGCTGAGAGCGGTTCGGATTCATCCGCATGGCGTTGAACCTCGCTGCCATCGCGCATGAGTGTGGCGTCCACAGGGGGAATATCGAGCGGGGAAGGTAAATAGTCAATGACCGCGTCGAGCACGGCTTGCACACCTTTGTTGCGCAGACTGCTGCCGCAAAAGACTGGAGCTACTTTGTTTGCAAGCACTGCCGCTCGCAGAGCGCTTTTGAGTTCAGTCAAGCTGAGGGTTTCACCTTCAAGAAATTTCATTGTGAGGTCGTCGTCAGTCTCCGCTATGCGCTCCACGAGAGTAGCGCGCTTTTGCGCAGCCAGTTCGCGCAGTTCTTCCGGGATTTCAATGATGTTTGGTTCAACGCCAAGTTCATCAGAGAATGTAACGGCATTTTCCTCAAGCAGGTTCACAAAACCTATGAAGTCTGATTCCTGACCAATCGGGATTTGCATTTCAAGCGCGTTGGCACCCAGGCGCTCGCGGATACTCTCCACAGTGCGCTCATAAGATGCCCCTGTGCGATCCATTTTGTTGGCAAAGCAAATGCGCGGGACTCTATATTTGTCAGCCTGGCGCCAAACTGTTTCGCTTTGCGGCTCCACACCCTGGACCGAGTCAAACACGACCACACCGCCATCCAGCACGCGCAGGGAGCGCTGCACTTCTGCCGTGAAATCGATGTGACCGGGAGTGTCAATCAGGTTGATGCGGTAGCCTTTCCATTCCGCTGTAACAGCGGCGGAAACAATGGTGATGCCGCGTTCGCGTTCTTCGGGCATCCAGTCAGTGACAGTGGTGCCGTCATCAACATTGCCAAGGCGATAAGTCTTGCCGGCATAAAATAAAATCCGCTCGGTAGTTGTTGTCTTACCGGCGTCAATATGGGCTATCACACCGATATTGCGGTATCGTTCGAGCGGATGTTGGGTCATAGTTAAGCCAATAATAAGTTAAGGTGCAAATCTTATTTACATACGGAAGTGGGAGAAAGCACGGTTGGCTTCGGCCATCTTATGTGCTTCTTCCTTGCGGCGGATTGATGCGCCCTGGTTTTCAGCAGCATCCATCAATTCTCCGGCTAACTTCTCAGAGTAAGATTTGCCTGACCGCGACCTGGAGGCAGCGATGATCCATCGCATTGCCAGAGTCAAGCGGCGTTCCGGGGCAACTTCCATCGGCACCTGGTAAGTTGCGCCGCCAACACGACGGGGGCGGACTTCCATCATCGGGCTGGCGTTTTTGAGCGCCTGCTCGAAAACCTCGATACCATCCTTGCCGGTTTTCTGGGTGATTTGATCAATGGCATCATAAACCAATCTGGTCACAGTGCTCTTCTTACCGTTGAGCATGATGCGGTTGATCATCATCTGGATATGCAAGTTATTAAAACGTGCATCCGGATTGATTTCTCGCTTTTCGGGTTTAATTCTTCTTGACATAATTGCTCCTCAATAAATCCAGATCTGCCTTACCGACCAACCCTAATGGTGGCAGGCAGACAGCCCAATATGCAAATGACTAACTCTCTGCGCGTTTGGCGCCGTATTTTGAACGGGCGCGTTTGCGGTCTGCAACACCAGTGGTATCAAGTGTGCCGCGCACGATGTGATAACGCACACCGGGCAAGTCCTTCACTCTGCCGCCACGTACGAGCACCACACTGTGCTCCTGGAGCTGATGACCTTCACCGGGAATGTATGCGGTCACTTCCAAACCATTGGAGAGACGCACACGAGCGATTTTCCGCAGGGCGGAATTCGGTTTCTTGGGAGTCATCGTGCGGACGATGGTGCAAACACCGCGCTTCTGAGGTGCACCCTTCGGTTGACGGGTACGGCGTTGTTTCTCAGAATTGAGCGTATATTGCAAGGCAGGTGACTTGCTTTTGTGGCTTTTGGTCTGGCGACCTTTTCTAACCAGTTGATTAATTGTTGGCACTTTTTTGCCTCCGTGCTACTAATTACTCTATCTTCTCATTAATCAAGGCCATCTTTTTATTGATGGCCTTGCGTTTTCAACCTAACGCCAGGCGGGTCAACATAAACCCTGCCTACCAGGGCGAGGCATGATTCTATCACGCCTCGATCGATTACGTCAAGCAACTTCTTTTAAAGACTTGAAGAAGTCGCTGCCTTGATCCAGCAAGCCGGTCGGCACGCGTGAACTATGCGAACGTTCGTCATCCTTGCCAAACCGCATTACTTCTCCATCTTCCATGATAGCTTCCACTGCCAGGCTCAGGGACTGAAGTTCCTTCACCAGCACTCTGAAAGCAGCAGGAATACCCGGAGCCTCGATGGGAATATCCTTGACAATCGCTTCGTAGGTTGCCGTGCGACCCGCAACATCATCCGACTTGACGGTCAACATTTCCTGTAAGGTATGCGCCGCGCCATAAGCCTCGAGCGCCCAAACTTCCATCTCACCAAAGCGCTGACCACCAAACTGAGCCTTACCGCCCAGAGGCTGCTGGGTAACCAGGCTGTAGGGTCCAGTGGAACGTGCGTGGACTTTATCTTCAACCAGGTGATGCAGTTTGAGCATGGTCATGATGCCGACGGTGACCGGATTGTCATAGAATTCACCAGTCCGCCCGTCGCGCACCCGCTGTTTGCCAATCGTTGGCATGGGGTTACCCGTTTCGAGCATGATCTGCCTGGCTTGTTTCTCAATAGCGGCGCGGTCGAGATCAGCAGAAATCGCCTGCCCCTGTTTCTTACTCCAGAGTAATAAACAGGCTTTCACCGCGTTGTCATCCTGGGCTTCCCGGCCTTTTACGGGGATGTTGTCCTCTGGGAAGGCAGTGATGGTGGCAGGGTCATACCCTTCAAGTTTAAGCCACTCATTCAAAGCCGCCCGGCGAGCCAGAATCTCGTTTTCTTTTACGGCAAACACATCCTTACCCTGCTCCTGAAGTAACTGTTCCAGGTAAAGTAAACGCACTTCCTGGTCATCCAGGATCATTTCAGGATCGTGTTCGATTTCGCTCAACCAGGCCCAGCCTTTTTCGCCGATGACGCGCCAGGCCTCATCGATCATCCAGGCTCGAGCCAATTCAGCTTCAATTTCAGCTTCAGTAGCCCCGTCGAAGACCGGGGTAATCGCCCTAAAGCCCAGGCTGCGGGCTGCCCAGCCGAGTTCGGCTTCGAGCACCTGGCCAATGTTCATACGACCAGGAATGCCGAGAGGATTCAGGATGATGTCCACAGGGGTTCCATCTTCCAGGAAGGGCATGTCTTCAACTGGCAACACCATCGAGACGCAGCCTTTGTTGCCGTGGCGTCCAGCCATTTTGTCGCCAGCTGTGATCTTGCGGCGCTGCGCCACAGAAACACGCACCATTTTGTCCACGCCAGCAGAAAGGTCGCTGTTTTCTTCGCGGGTGAAGACTTTCACGTCCACCACAATTCCGCGCTCGCCGTGGGGCATGCGTAGAGAGGTGTCCTTGACGTCACGCGATTTCTCACCGAAGATAGCGCGCAGCAGGCGCTCTTCAGGGGTCAGTTCTTTCTCACCTTTGGGGGTGATCTTGCCGACCAGAATATCGTTTGGACCAACTTCAGCACCAATCCGGATGATGCCGGATTCGTCCAGGTCGCGGATGGTGTCATCGCCGACATTCGGGATTTCACGCGTGATTTCTTCGGGACCAAGCTTGGTGTCGCGTGCTTCCACTTCGTACTTTTCAATGTGGACGCTCGTGTAGCGGTCTTCTTCAACCAGGCGTTCCGAAATCAGGATGGCATCTTCAAAGTTAAAGCCTTCCCATGGAAGCAATGCAACGATTACATTTTGACCTAATGCCAGTTTTCCATCATCCGTGGAGGAAGAATCGACAATCACATCGCCCTTGTGGATAATGTCACCCTGCTTAACAGCGGGTCGCTGATCGATACAGGTCGATTGGTTAGAGCGCTGATACTTGCGAAGCTTGTAGAGCCTGAGATCGCCCGAGGTCTGCTTGACCACCAGGCTATCGCCAGTCACAGACAGCACTTCGCCATCTTCTTCGGCTATGACAACCTGCCCGGAATCGGCAACCGCTGCCGCTTCCATGCCGGTTGATACTATCGGCACTTCAGGTCGCAGCAAAGGCACAGCCTGAGTTTGCATGTTAGAGCCCATCAGGGCGCGCCCCGCATCATCATGCTCCAGGAAGGGGATCAGTGCGGCGGAAATGCCGACAACCTGGTTAGGAGCAACATCCATAAAGTCGATGTCCTCATAGTCATAAATTGCAAACTGGCTGTAGTAACGGCAGGAATTGCGGCGCACAAACTCGTTGTACTCGTTCAGAGGCGCATTCGCCTGGGCAATAACAAATTTATCTTCGGCATCCGCTGAAAGATAAACATACTCTTCGGTTACGTAAGGGCGCACCAGCACGTTCTCGATTCCCAGCTTGCTGATTTTCTTAGCCATTTCTTTGCTAATACGCGTCTCAGCTTCATATATCACTTCACCGGTCTTTGGATCCGTAATGTTTTGACGCAGCAAGTGATCCACAAGGTTCGGATCGTTGCCTTTCATCGAGCGGATAACGCGTCGATAAGGAGTCTCAATAAAACCGTATTCGTTCACAGAGGCGTAGGCAGCCAAACGACCGATCAAACCGATGTTCGGACCTTCGGGGGTCTCAATCGGGCAGATGCGACCATAATGAGAGAAGTGAACGTCGCGCACATCAAAGCCGGCGCGCTCGCGGCGCAAACCGCCAGGACCAAGGGCGGAAACAGTACGTTTGTGGCGCAGTTCTGAGAGAGGATTCGTCTCTTCCATGAACTGCGAAAGCTGACTGGAACCAAAGAATTCACGCAAGGACGCCACCAGTGGGCGGATGTTCACCAAGCTGACCGGCGAAAGAGAGGTGTTTTGATCGCGAATGGACATACGCTCTTTGATGACGCGTTCCATGCGGCGCAAACCGACTCTGAGCTTGTTTTGGATCAGCTCGCCCACGGTCTTAACGCGGCGATTTCCAAGATGATCAATATCATCCGGAGGACGCACGCCGTTATTGATCTCGATCATGTGGCGGATCAGACGCACGATGTCGTGCTTGGTAATGGTGCGATGCTCATCAATTGGAACAATCACATCTTGCAAATCAAGCTTTTGATTCAACTTGTAGCGGCCAACTTTTTCAAGGTCGTAATGCCGTGAATCAAAAATCTGCTCAGTCACATAATTCTTTGCATTTTCAAGCGTGGGGGGTTCACCCGGACGCAGTTTTTTGTAAAATTCGATCAATGAAGCTTCGGCAATACTGAGTTTGCTCTCTGGGTCATAATCCGGCTCCTGGTCAAAGGAGTTCTGAATGTAGAGATGATCTGGATTGTTGTCCACATCAGCAAACAGACCAAGGATTTCTTCATCCGACCCCTCTTTGACCAAAGACTCGGGCATGCCGTCGTCCAAAATTGCCAGGGCACGCAAAAAGACAGTGATCGGCACTGTGCGCTTGCGGTTGAATTTCAGGATGATGAAGTCGTTCTTGCGGGTCTCAAGCTCCATCCAGGCTCCCCGATCCGGGATCAGCTTGGCAGTGGACATCATGCGGCCGGTGGTGCGATCTAATTCCGCTTCAAAATACACACCTGGCGACCGGATCAACTGCGAAACAACCACGCGCTCGGTTCCATTAATAATGAAAGTGCCCTTCGGAGTCATCTCTGGGAAATCGCCCAGGAAGAGATCCTGCTTCTGCTTTTCACTAAACTCTTTGCCTTCCAGCAAAACTGAGACGTATAAGGGACTGGAATAGGTCAGATCCCGCTCAAGACATTCCTCAACCGTGTTCTTGGGAGGTTCAAACCAGTATCGCAGGTCCCACTCTTTGGCAATCTCGGACTCACCAGGAAAGTGCAGGCGCAATTCATCGCCATATGAGATAATTGGGGAGATTTCATTGAATAAACTTCCCAGACCCTCGCTTTTGAGGCGCTGGAAAGAATCTAGCTGGACCTGGATAAGTTGGGGTAATTCCAACCCTACAGGGATCCTGGCATAGTTTTTTGGTGGCATCAGGTCAGTCATGCATATCTCCTAACATGATAAAAGCGTGGGGCGGTACGCATTCCACGCGTCAATTCAGGCTTTAAGCGCAAGCAATAATTATATTACAAAGCAGTCTATGAGTCAATAGTTTTCTAGTTATTTCTGTATTCGACTGTAAAATTTGAATTATAGCACTCCTTCGCAGTCCCCGCAAGCTTTTTGTGTCCCATTCGTGAATTCGCTCAACTTCATCAAACAAAAACTTCAGGCTAAGCACCACCATTTGGCTTTTCCATATCCAGAAGCATTCCAAACAGGTAGCGATCACTTCGATAGCGCGATTCTACAAACTCTACGACGTTATTCTCAATATCAAATGTCTGTCGTGTGATGATTGCCGTGCAGCGCGGGCAATTCCCACCCAACAAGTCGCGCTCTGTCTTTTCAAGCGTGCCAACTTCAATTGTCTGCATGGCATACTTCAATCGGATTCCACATTTTTCCGCAAGCAATTGGTAAAGGGAAGCGCCATCAACCATATGATCAGCAATCTGTCTGCCAATCCATTCCCGCAGATAACAGACTTCAATTGCCATCGGTGAGTCGTCTGCCATGCGCAGTCGCTTCAACACAAAAACCGGCTCCTCATGGGATATTTGCAATTTGCTGCTGAGGAAAGGAGTGCTTGGAATAAATTCCTTTGCCAGGATTTTCGAGCCAGGGGTCATATTGCGCTGGAGCATATCCTGCGTGAAACTTGTCAGGCGGGACGCGTTTTGGTTGACCTTGTTCTTGCTCACAAAAGCCCCCTTACCCTGCATGCGGTAAATGAGCCCTTCCTGCTCCAGCCTGGCTAATGCTCCGCGGATAACTACCCGGCTGACATGAAACTGCTCACCCAATTCCCGTTCGGAGGGCAAGCAGTCGCCATGCTGAGTCTCCGGGCGGTTAATTTCTGCGAGCAAAGCTTCCATTACATGCGATGTTTTTGTGATTCTCGGCACTTGTCACTTCCTTTCCGCCACTGCTGAATGAGTTGTATTAAGTAATTATACCGGTTAAACCTCTCAAGATGGCATCATTTTCCGTTTTTCTACAAAATTTGGTGTGTTCTTGTCATTTTCTTGTCATTTTCTATTGCAGAGAATTAAGACAATTGGTACACTATATTTGTCGATTGTTTCACGTTCTTTTTAATTGCCCGACTCTGAAGTAAACATAACTCGCGGGAAGGGTAGGTACTTAAACAGCCGGGCATCCACTTCCTGGCGCAAATGTTGCATAAGCTGCTTTTAGCAAAATCGATTAATCAAAATGGAGTCACTAATGAAAATTCAAACTGTCTGCGGCTTTGGATGTGGATCATCCCTGATGTTAAGAATGAAGCTTGAGGAGGTGCTAAAGAAACAAAATATTGAAGCAGAAGTATTTTGTGGTGATGTTGGAACTTGCCTGTCAAGCAAATGCGACGCAATTTTCATCTCTGAAGATCTCTATTCCCGCATTGCTGATCGTGCTACGGTCCCGGTCATCCCAATTCGGAATTTCATGAGCACTGCTGAAATTACCGAAAAGACAATCAAATTCTTAGAAGAATATCGTTCATAAAAGGAGCCATCGTGAAAATTCTCAATTTTATTATCAATGAAATTTTTGGTCAGGGTGCTATCTTTCTTGCCCTGATTGCCATGATCGGTTTAATTCTGCAAAAGAAATCCTTTGGCGAGATCCTGCGCGGCACAGCCATGACAGCCATTGGCTTCTTCGTCCTCAGCCAAGGTACCGGCATCATTGTCGGCAACTCCATTGATGGTCTGGCAACCGCCTTTAATACCATCATGCCCTCCGCAGCCGGAACGCCTGATATTGATATGTCAGTCTATGGAACTCAGATCGGTATCGCAATGGTGATTGGATTCCTGATCAACATTTTGGTAGCACGCTTTACTAAATGGAAGAGCGTCTTCCTGACTGGTCATATGCTGTATTGGTTCCCTTATGTTTTCACCGCCGCTGGTGTGAATGCCGGGCTGCAAGGCGCCCCACTGGTGATTCTGGCAACAATCATGACCGCCATTTATCTGGTGGTTGCCCCCAACCTGATGAAACCGCTGGTTAAAGAAGTGACCGGTGATGACAGCTTTACGATCGGTCACCCCACCACAACTCTCTCGGTTATATCCGGCTATCTCGGCAAGCTGATTGGCAACAAAGAAAAGTCAACAGAAGACATCAAATTCCCCAAGGGACTGGGCTTCCTGAGAGAGGTTTCGATCACGGGCTCAATCGTGATCGCGCTGACCTATATCGTGATGTCCTTTATCCTCCGCGCGAATGGGCAAGTTCCTGGTGAGGTTTGGGGTTACGCTGCTGGTAATACTGGCGCGTTTACTTACATTTTCTCCAAATCGCTCTTCTTTGGAACTGGCGTCACTGTCATGCTTCTGGGCGTGCGTATGTTGATTGCTGAAATCGTGCCCGCCTTCAAAGGTATCGCCGACAAGGTTGTGCCAGGCGCAATCCCCGCGCTGGACTGCCCGGTGCTCTTCAATTACGCGCCAAATGCCCTGATCATTGGCTTCATCGTGGCAATGATCACCTCAACCATCACAATCATCCTGACTGCCGGAATGTTCCCAACAATCATCATTCCGCTGACCTTTACCTGCTTCTTTGAAATCGGTACAGCCGCCATCATCGGCAACGGTACCGGCGGCATTCGCGGTGCAATCGTTGGCGCGGCAGTTTCGGGCATCATCATGGTCTTCCTGGTGGGGCTCGGTTCCTACTTCTTCATGAATACCATCAACAATTGGATGCTGGTCTATGGCGGGCAGGACTTCTCGCTGTGGGGCATCATCACCGGTTCCATCGCCAAATTGCTGGCTGGCGGTTAATCCCGATCGTTTTTAAAGCAAGTTGACACAAACCGGGTTGAAATTCTCAACCCGGTTTGTTTTTCCACTGATAGGCATCAGACGACTGTGGTTTGCAGCTGGCCATTCAAGCTCGGCAATATCTAACTTTTAAACAAATGTTCCAGCATCTATATAAGCAGAATGTAGGCTTAGGCTTTTCCTGCCTATAACATCTCGCAATTTTACCTACTTTGTAATATACCTGCCTTGGATTTCTTGGTGAACCTATGCATCAGGCTTGTCGGGCCGATGCATAAATGTTTCTGATATTTCTCTGTTAGCCGCGACGTTCTCGAGGTAGGAGGTGCGCATGACATCATCTGGACAACATCATCTGGACTATTTGAAACCAGATGAAATGTATTATAATCTTGTTGCACTAAAAGTCTGAAACCTCAATTAATTTTAGCGTTTTCAAAGTTTTTTCCCAATTCGTACCACGGGACTTCGGATTTACAAGTGATGGAAATTTCCCCTCCATCGTGGTACGATTACCAATAGAAATCACGGGGAGCCGCAAGGCTGAGAGGGACGCACAGTCCGACCCGAATGACCTGATCCGGATAATGCCGGCGGAGGGATGTGCAGCATAACCAAAAAACACCCTCCCGGCGGAAGGTGTTTTAATGCAAACTGAGAATCGCGCGGTACTCTTCGCAAATGGCCAGGCCAGACCCGGCTTTGAAGTAAGCTTGCTGCCTGGCGATTTCCTGGTGGCAGTGGACGGCGGTCTCCATCACCTCAGGCGCCTCGGGATCAAACCCCAGCTGCTGATCGGCGATCTCGACTCTGTTAGCGCGGGGGAACTGGCTGAGGCCATGGATGCCGGCATCGAAATCCAGCGCTTTCCTCCCGAAAAAGACCAGACAGACTTAGAACTTGCGCTTGAGTACGCACTTAAAGCCGGCTATGCGCAGATCGTGATCGCCTATCCCTTCGGCGACCGGGTGGATCATACCCTCAGCAATCTCAGCCTGCTCGCCCGCCCGGACTTGGCAGAGAAGACTCTTTCGCTTGATGACGGCCAGGTGGAAGCACGCCTGCTCAACACAAGCGCCAGCCTGCCCACCCAAGCCGGCGACTGGATTTCCCTGATCGCCTGGGGTGCGCCCGTCGAAGGGATCACCACCAAAGGGCTGGAATACCCCCTCAACCATGAAACTCTCGTTCCCTGGCAAACCCGCGGCATCAGCAACCTCGCCCTGGCGGATTCGATTGACCTTGACTTCATATCCGGCCGTTTGCTCGTGATCAAAACAAAACCTATCTCAGGAGGATAATATTATGTCCAAGAAGATACTCCTTTTTATGCTTACTCTTCCCCTGCTGCTAGCAGCCTGCACTCCGACCACCTCACCAACGGCAGTGCCCGGCGAGCCTATGCCCCTGACGGTCATGACGCACGACTCATTCTCGGTGAGCCAGGAGGTAATCTCGTCTTTCGAAACTGCCAACAATATCAAAGTGTCTTTCGTCAAAGGCGGCGACACCGGCGCCACGCTCAACCGCCTGATCCTTGAGTCGCTCTCTGGCAGCACTCCGAGCGCCGATGTATTCTTTGGCTTGGACAACACCTTTCTCTCGCGTGCCCTGGAGCAGGACCTGCTGGAACCCTACGATGCCCCGCAGTTGGCGCAGATCCCGGCAGAGTTTAAGCTCGACCCCGAGAACCGTGCTTTGCCTGTGGACTACGGTGACGTCTGCATTAATTACGACAAAGCCTGGTTCGAGCAAAACGCGTTGCCTCTCCCCACCTCCCTGGCTGAACTGGCTGACCCTCGCTACGCCAACCTGCTGGTCGTCGAGAATCCTTCCACCTCCTCCCCCGGGCTGGCTTTCATGCTGGCGACCATTGCCGAATTTGGCGAGGATGGCTGGCTGGACTGGTGGCAATCGATGAAAAATAATGGGGTCCTGATCACATCGGACTGGGAAACTGCCTACTACACCCACTTTTCTGGATCATCCGGCAGAGGCGCTCAGCCAATGGTAGTTTCGTACGCTTCCAGCCCCGCCGCGGAGTTTATCTACGCGGAGACCGAGCTGAACGAATCGCCCACAGCCTCATTAATCGAATCAGGCATGTGTTGGCGCCAGATCGAATTCGTCGGTATCCTCAAAGGTACTGAAAACCGGGCTGCAGCGGAGAAGTTCATCGACTTTCTCCTCAGCCAGCCCTTCCAGGAGGACGTACCTATGCAGATGTTTGTCTACCCAGTCCTGCCTGAAGCAGTCATCCCGGAGGCTTTCCAACAGACAGTCGAGTCGCCCCTGCAGCCTGCCAGCCTCGCGCCAGAATTGATCGCGTCCCAGCGAGATGCCTGGATCAACGCCTGGATCAATTTGATGCTAAACTGAGCTTGCCTTTATGACCAAACGTCCTGCCCTGCTGACGCTCGCCCTCTGGCTGATCCCCTTGGCGTTCCTGGCCTATTTCTTCTATCAACCCCTGATCGCCATTTTCCGGCTGGTGTTCTCGGAGCGTTTCAGCCAGGGCTGGGAGCTTTTTGAGTGGTCGCAGGTCAGCAAGCCTCTCAGCTTCACCTTTTTGCAGGCCTTTCTCTCCACCATTCTGACCCTGGTGGTGGGGCTGCCAGCCGCCTGGCTGTTTGCCAAGTTTGATTTTCCAGGGCGCAAGGCACTGCGCGCCATCAGCCTGCTTCCCTTCATCCTCCCGACGGTTGTGGTGGCAGCGGCTTTCAACACGCTCATAGGCCCGCAAGGGTGGATCAACCAGGCCTTAATGGCACTCTTCAACCTGAGCGCTCCCCCCTTGAAGCTGCTCAACAGCCTGCCCGCCATCCTGCTGGCACATATCTTTTACAACACGTCCATCATCATCCGGATCGTCAGTTCTGCCTGGAGCCGGCTCAATCCGCGCCTTGAGCATGCCGCCCGTATGCTCGGCGCAAGCCCCTGGCAGACCTTCACCAGGGTCACCCTGCCTTTGCTTTTGCCCTCGCTGTTGAGCGCATCGCTGCTGGTTTTCCTGTTTGACTTCACCAGTTTTGGCGTGGTATTGATGCTTGGAGGTCCGCAGTTCAGCACCATCGAAGTGGAAATTTACAACCAGGCGATGAACCGTTTTAACCTACCGGTGGCTGGATTGCTCTCGGTGATCCAGCTCGGTATCACCTTACTTATCACGCTGCTGCAGAACCGGGTTAACACCCCCCGCTACGGCAAAGCAGCCCTCAATCCAGAAAGAAGCGCCCTCAGCCGCCCTGCCAAACGCTGGCAGAAGGCCTTCGTAATTTTCATGGTGATCAGCCTGATTTTGCTGTTCGCGGTTCCGGTCCTGAGCCTGATCACGCGCTCTTTCGTGACCCTTGAGGCAGATCGCGGTCAGCGGGGAGAGGTGACACTTGGCTTTACCCTGCGCTACTACCGCGAGCTTTTCCAAAATCGCAGTGGCTCGATCTTTTACGTGCCCCCAATCCAGGCAATTCGCAATTCACTGCTCTACTCGGGGGTGGCAATCCTGATTGCCGGGGCGCTTGGCACCCTTACCGCCTATGCCATGGCGCGGCGAGCCCGCTTCAACAAGTTCCTGGAACCCCTGTTCATGCTCCCGCTCGGCGCCAGCGCGGTGACGCTTGGGCTTGGCTTTTTGCTGATCTTCAACCGCCCACCCTGGGCAAACAGCAATTTCCCGCTCCTGATCCCGATTGCGCACTCGCTGATTGCCCTGCCGTTCGTGGTACGCACGATCCTGCCCGCCATCCGCGGCATCCCCGAATCCCTTCGGGAAGCTTCCCGCTCACTCGGTGCCAATCCCCTGCAGGTGCTGCTCAAGGTGGACCTGCCCATCCTGCTCCGCAGCTTGCTGGTGAGCCTGGTTTTTGTGTTCACCATCTCGCTGGGAGAGTTTGGCGCGTCCAGTTTCCTCAGCAATCCGCACACCCCCACCATCCCCGTGGCAATCTACCGTTACATTTCGCAGCCAGGTGCGTTAAACTACGGTCAGGCACTGGCAATGTCCAGCCTGCTGCTATTTGTCTGCGGACTGGGCAGCCTGCTGATAGAAAAAATCCGTCTCCCTGGAGAGGAGTTGTTTTAATGCTCGAAGTGCAAAACCTGACCAAGGACTACGAAAACAAACCCCTGCTCAAGGGTGTCAGTTTTGAGGTGGCTAAAGGCGAATTGGTCTGCTTGCTGGGCTCTTCCGGCTCTGGCAAGAGCACCATTCTGCGCATCATTGCCGGGCTTGAGGAACCAAAATCTGGCGCTGTGCTCTGGCAAGGGCGTGACTTGCGCGACGTGCCAACCCACAAACGGGGCTTTGGCTTGATGTTTCAGGATTATGCCCTTTTCCCGCATAAAACGGTGGCAGACAACATCGCCTTTGGCTTGCAGATGCAGGGTTTGGACGGCGAGGAAATCTCACAGCGCGTGAAAGAAGCCCTGGAAAGTATCCGCATGCAAAGTTTTGCTGAGCGCCCCATCACCGAGCTCTCTGGCGGGGAGCAGCAGCGGGTTGCTTTGGCACGCGCGCTCGCTCCTTCGCCCAGGCTGCTGATGCTCGATGAGCCGCTCGGTGCGCTGGACCACACCCTGCGGACACAGCTTATCCAGGAACTGCGCGCCATTCTGCACCAGAGCCAGATCCCCGTCATCTACGTCACTCACGACCGCGAAGAAGCCTTTGGTCTGGCAGACCGCCTGGCAATCCTGCACGACGGCGTCATCCTGCAGCAGGGCACTCCGCAGGAGCTGTTTGAGCAGCCCGCCACCGCTTGGGTGGCTGAGTTTCTCGGATTGGGCAACCTGGTCCAGGCTGTGGTGACCCAGGCAGAACCTTTGAGGATCAAAACCGCATTCGCTGAGCTGACCTTACCCAACCAACCCATCCAGTATAGTCCTGGTCAGGTATGCCAACTCCTGCTCCGCCCGGAAGACGCGCTCATTGGCGCTCAACATTCAGCACGGGAGAACCAATTTGAATGCATCGTGCGCGATTCGCTCTTCATGGGAGAGTACCACCAGCTTGAACTGCTCTGCGGCGAGACCACGCTGCTTGCCAGGAGCCAGACCCCCGCAGAAATTGGCTCTAAGCTTGCGGTGAGCTGGCCTGCGGAAAAGATTCGGGTGTTTCCAGGCTTATGAACGCACAAACCCTTACCGTCTTCAAACAAAACCACCTGGGAGAGCCGGTGTTCAGTTGGGAAGGCGCGCTCATTGCTGAAAGCCCCACCTGCCGGCTGGTGAGCGCCCGCTTCAGCGGAGCTGATGCCGTGCCCGTGGACAAAGTCACCTTCCGGAAAGGTGACCTGATGCTGGAGCGCTATTACAGCGACCGCTGGTATAACATTTTTGAAATTCATAATCGGGAAGATGACCGGGTTAAATGCTGGTATGTCAATCTTAGTTACCCAGCGCTATTCAGCGCGGAGAGTATCATCTGGCAGGACCTCGCGCTTGACCTGGTGGTCTATCCCAATGGGGAATACCGCCTGCTCGATGAGGATGAATTTGACGATCTTCGGCTTGAGCCTGAGGTAAGAAGACGCTGCCTGGAGACTGTGCGGGAGATTCTTGCAACCCCCAGCTTAATTAAATCTGGCCTGGTTTTTCAACCAGGCCGGTAGGCACAACGCTTCAGTTTAGAGGTAGCTTAGCAGGGGGGTCAGCATTGACCAGTCGATCCGATATTGACCGCTGGCAAGCATAAAAAATACCACTACTCCGCCAATGACAACGCAGCAGCATAAGACCAGCAGAACCACCAACAGGATGATCCACCAAGTGTTGCTTTTCTTTTTAGGCTGCTCGATATAGAGCGGCTCCGAGTTAGGTGTTTGCGTTTCAGTATAAGTTTGATAATTTTGATCTTCCATTAAGAACCCTCTTTATTGAACAGAATTGATCAGGGCACCGAGCGGTCCACACAAGGCGATACCGCCAAAAAGCCCTAGAATCATTAGAATGCTCAGGCAAACAGTGAGCAGCCCCACGCCAATGCCAACCCAGCCAAGGATCAAGCCGGCTTTAGCCAGGCGCGCACCGCCGATCTGACCGTGACTTTTCTCAATCTCGGATTTGGCGATGTATCCTGTGATCAATGCCACCACTGCGCCCCAAAAGGGGAAACCAACAAAATTTGCTATGCCGCCGATCAGACTGATGATCGACCATGCAGATGTAATCTGCTCCTGATTTGAATGTGTTTGCTCTGTCATTTATGACTCCTTAACCCGAACTCTCACCCGTCTTTGGCTTGCGACGGCGATTGACAAAAGAAGCGATCAGCCAGATGGTCAAAAATACAATAATGACCATCAGGATCGGGACCAGGATGGATAAGACCGAGATGATGGTGGCAAAAATATCTTCGAGGGTACTCACAATCGGCGTGCCTACGCCTGCTGTAGCCACATCCACCACCGGTCTGGCAACCACGGATTTCGCGGCATGCACCGAACCAGCCACCAACAACCCGCAGATTAGCGATAAAACCGGATGGATCTCGGTGATGGATTTGGCGCTTGCGGCAAACAAGATTGCACCAGCAGTCGGGCGGATAAAGGTCTGGATGGCATCATTGACGTGATCAACCACGGGGACCTTATCTGCAATCGCTTCGATGATCACCAAAACCCCCAAAACGCCGATCGTCCACCAGCTTTCCAGGGCATCCCAGGGTTTTGCCAGTTCGATCAAATCGGTAAATTTTGCCAGCAGGGAAACCACCAGCAATGGAATGTAGGCGTTAAGACCTGCCGAAATCGACAGACCAAAAGCCCCAAGAACTCCACTTATAACTTCCGTCATTATTTCCTTCCTTATTGTTGAGAACTTCCTCAACTCCTACATTATAGCCACTCTTTATCAGCAGGACAGTAGAAAATCAGAGGTTTATCGGCTCCCACGTGCCAGTTAAGGCCAAGCGCAGCCATGAAGTCAGCAGCACCTGCAGCAAAGCAATGGTCATGCCCATCAGGATTGGCAGCACCAGCTCGCGCCAGTGCGACTGAGAGTTCTCCCGCCCCAGGATCATTAAAGCCACCACAGTATAGACACTGCTCAACACCAGGAAAACTCCCAACCCCGAGATAAGCATCAGCGGATAAATCGCCCCTGGGTGATTCGTCTGGATGATTACAATCAAAAACACAGCCAAAACGAGCATCAATGGGAAGGCGTACCATTTTTTGTAGGGCGACTCGTCCACCCAGTTGCTCCAGGCAGTGCGATTGAACAACACAAATAGCAAGGTGCCAATCCCCAATCCCACGCCCATGCCTGTGATCAATCGGAGCAGGTTGGATGGCTCGTAAATGCCTGAAAAGCTGGGGAAGAAATACAGGAAAGAGTTCAAGCCATCCACCCCAAACCATCCAAACAACAACACCAGCACCACGATCACCCAAGCCGGGGGAAACTTCGCCTTGCGTCCCTGAAAGGCCTGGTATCCCAGCGAAAGGATAGCCCCCAGGTACATGCCTGTGCAGCGGGCACACAGCGGCGAGCAAAGGCCGTGGATGCAGAAGGAACGCTCCTCCAGTTGGTGGCAGACGGCATAGCCGAGTGCGCGCATTTTTCCCCAGAAACCAGCGGGAGTGAACCGCAACCAGGCAATCAAGACCGCCAAAAACGCCAGACCAGCCAGGATGATCCAGAGTCGGTCCTTTCTTGGTACTGCTTCTTTCGGGTTTGATGTGATCAAGCAGGTTCTCCCGTCAGATAGGCATGCGCATTCTTCAGTTGTTGGATGATCTGGATGCTTTGCGGGCAGAGCTCCTCGCATTGACCGCATTCCACGCACATATCCGCTCTCTGATCATCTTTAAATTCATTCTGATAGGCGTTTTGACCACGCCTTTGACGATCGTACATGACTGACTCGTTGTAAAGTTTGAAAATGCGGGGAATCTGTACGCCATTGGGACAGGGCATGCAGTATTCGCAATTTGTGCAGGCCACGGGCGCCAGCCCGGACCATGCTTGCTGAACCCGGCTAACCGTCGCATGATCATCCTCGCTCAGACTTCCAACGCCAGAACGCGAAGCACTCTGGAGGTTCTGCTCCACCTGCTCCATGGAAGACATGCCTGAAAGCAGCAAGGACACTTCCGGCTGGTCCCAAAGCCACTGCAGAGCCCATTCCGCCATTGTCCAGTCGCGCTGGCTCTGGCTGAAAGCTTCAGTGACCTGTGCTGGTGGATCCTGCACCGCCAATTTGCCCCCGCGCAAAGGCTCCATCACGATCACCCCGAGCCCTTTCTCCGCCGCTTCGAGCACACCGCGTTTTCCAGCCTGCTCGTCAACATCCATATAGTTGTACTGCAGCTGGCAGAAATCCCAGTTGTCATAGCCGTTCAAGATCTTGTTAAAAACCTCATAGCGGTCGTGGAATGAGAAGCCCAGGTGGCGGATCTGACCTTCTGCCAACTTCCGTTCAGCCCAATCGAACACTCTGACTTTCAGGTAATTATCCCAATAACCTGCGTTAAGTGCATGCAGCAGGTAAAAATCGATGTGGTCTGTTTGGAGTCTTTCAAGCTGCGTGTTGAAAAGTCGTTCCAAATCCTCGTGGGATTTGACCAGCCAGGATGGCATTTTTGTTGCCAAATTGACTTTCTCGCGATAACCGTCCTGCAAAACACGCCCCACAAAGGGCTCACTTTGCTCTGAGTGATAGGTCCAGGCTGTGTCCACATAGTTCAAACCCTGATCGATCGCATTCCGCAGCATAGCTGTTGCAAGAGGCTCATCAATTTTTCCGCTGTCGCCGTCCACAACAGGCAGGCGCATACAGCCAAAGCCCAAGGCAGATACTTTCAGGCCCGTATTTCCAAAGTTTCGATATTTCATAAGCACTCCTGTTCAATTTCAGATTTATTCTACCCGCTAATTTCATCCAGGTAGTGTTATGAAGTGATTTATCAAAGTTTGATATTGCACTTTGTTTTTTTTAGCGTAAAATCTAAATATGACAGAAAACACCAATCAAATCCACTCACCTGCCCCAATCGAACCCGAACCCATCAAGAAAGGTCCGCCGGATTCACCTCGCTGGGGATGGGCGACCAAGTTGGTTGTCGGGCTTCTGTTAATCGCCGGTCTGCTCGCGTTGATTATCCGCTTTGATGAATACTTTAAGTTGGTGATCACTGCCTTTATCATTTCTTTTTTGCTTCACCCACTCTGCAGACTGCTCAACAAACGCTTGAAGATCTCCTGGCGGGTGGCGAGTGCCATTGTTTACTTCCTGATTGCCGGGCTGACAATCTGGCTGATTACCAGTGCTGGCAGCACCATCATCACACAAGCCCAAAACCTGTTCAAAAGCCTGACGCAAAACGTGGATGGGTTGACCACTTTCCTCGAGTCCTGGTCTAACCGAATTATCGCCATTGGACCCTTTAATTTCACACTGCCCTACCTCGACACGGACATTATTGCCCAGACCCTCACCGAATATCTGCAGCCAGCAGCATCCCAGGCAGGGAAGTTGGTGGGTCTTGTGGGAGGCTTCCTGTTTAACCTCATCATCACCTATATGGTTTCGTTCTTTATTACCTCTGAAACCAATGGCAGCCAAAAGAGATTATTTAACATCAATATCAAAGGCTATGAAAAAGATTTCCGCCGTCTTGGAATGGAAATTTCCAAGATTTTCAATGCCTTTATTCGTGGCGAGTTCACAGTGGTGGCAATAGCGATGATCGTCTACGTTATATTCCTCGGTGTCCTCGGTTTGCCTTACTTCCTCGTTCTGGCAATCATCGCTGGCTTGGGTCGTTTCATACCGTACATCGGCGCCTGGATCGGCTGGATCGGTTTCATCATTGGCGCCCTTTTACAGGACCCAACTCCTTACGGTCTTACTAAGCTGATGTACGTAGTACTGGTCATATCCATTGCGATGGTGATTGACATGGTACTCGACCATGTGCTCACTCCAAAATTAATGGGTGACACGCTGGAAGTACATCCGGCTGCAATCATGATCTCCGCGCTGATTGGCGGTCAGATCTTCGGGCTGTTGGGCATCATCCTTGCTGCTCCTACATTTGCGACACTGAAGTTGCTCATGGGCTACGCCACGAAGAAGCTATTCGATCAAGATCCCTGGGAAGGTATGGCGTACTATCGCAAGCCCAAGGAACCTGCGCTGTTGATTGCCTTGCGCAAACTGGGCAAACGCATCCGAGCCTGGCTTAAGCAACCCCTCGGCAAGTTTTCCGGCTGGTTCAAGAAGACGACCGCTCCACTGAACACCCGAACAAAGCAAATGGCTGCGAAGGTTAGAGAGCAGGCAGATAAACGGACAAAGCAAAAACCAAAATTAAAAAAATCAGATGATTAAGTAGCAAACCGATTTGATATATGAGATAATTGACTAATAAACCAAGGAGATACTATGGAACACGAAGAACCTGTAACTACAACCATTGCCGAGACCGAGAATTATCTTGCCTGGCGAGCTGACGAACCAGATGGAGAATCGACTTATCATTTGGAACTCAACAATGTAACCCTGCATTTCTTCAAAGAAGAGTGGCAGGAATTCCTGAAATTAGTGGAAATCGTCGTCGACGAAGAACTCTAAGATTCGGAATAAACCAATGGCCTGCAAAGAAATTTGCAGGCTTTTTTTTATAAGTTGGCATGCATCCAGAGTAACGTGCGCGCCAGTGTGAAACCGCTGCTTTCAAAGCCGCTGGCAGCCCTGCCTGCTGGATATTCCAGCGTGAGCGGCTTGCCCGTCCAATTCTCCTGCAGGAATCTAGTCAGCAAAACCCCCACATTCTCGCCTTCATAAGAAGTCTGCGGAGCCGCAACGTAGAGATTGTCGGATCTTAAAGATGTCCGCTGCAGGCTCAAAACAGCCGCCAATTTCTGCCCGGTGATTAAACTATATTGGTGAAGCTCAATCAATTTTCCCCATTTCAATGGGTTTAGCCAAGCCCAGGGCGAGAGATTTCCAAAATCCAAAGCAGAGTACCAACGCGTGGCTGGTGGATAATTGCGCCTGAGCCATTCATTTTGACTCTGCCAATCACCAAACTCCCTGCTGCGCAGTTCATACAAGCTTGGATAACGATAGTGTTGTCTTCGGATCGTGTTTTGTGACGCGTTCATCTTCCAGACGTCCAGGCTGTGCTCCGGGCTGAAACCAAGCTGCTGATACATTCCAATCGCAGAGTCGTTATCGCGCTTGACCTGAAGCCAGACCTCGCGCACGCCAACCTGGCGACTAAATTGCAGGGCGTGTGAAGTCAGCGTCTTACCGATCCCTTGACCCCGAAAGGCTGGGGCTACTGCCACATTGGCAAGCAAATGAAGCCGGCGAGTGTTGTGAGTGAAGGGCAAAAGCGATATGTTTCCCACCAGCCGACCGTCAACCTCCCAGACAAAACCCAATGCTGACCCACTCAAAGGTATCCAGCTGGCATGTTTTAGCCTGCGGGCGTTTTCGCGCATCTGAATCAGCACACTTTGCCCGTCTGGATCGTTTTTCAGACCAAACGCATCCTCGATCAGGTTGGCAACAACCTCACCGTCGCGTGCCAAATCAAATCTGCGAACTTTCCCTTGAGGGGTTTGTGGTGTAAGCATAGACAGAATTGTATCCAAATTGGGTTAAAAAAACAGCCCTCGCAAGGAGGGCTATTATGAGACAAGAGTTAGGATTCCTGTGAAGTGGATGAATTTGGGCGGCGCTGCCGGTAGACAATGCGACCGCGATCCAAATCATAAGGCGACATTTCAACCCGCACTAAGTCTCCTAAGAGAATGCGGATGTAATAACGACGCATACGACCGGAGAGATATGCCAACACTTCATGACCGTTATCAAGTCTCACCCGAAATTGCGTTCCAGGGAGAGCCTCAATAATTGTGCCATCTACGGTAATCTTCTCATCTTCTTTAGCCATAAAACCTCACTTCCTGGCTTTTATCAATCGTACGACTTCCGGTAGGAACGACGAACAGCCTTTTTCTTGTCCATTCTGCGCTGCTCACTCTTGGAAACAAACCACCGTTTGCGGCGCACGGTACTGAGCACACCACTCTTCACGACCTTCTTGCGAAAGCGCTTGAGTAAAGAATCCTGCGATTCATTAGGTCTCAAAGTTACACTTGCCATTGCTATTCACCTCCTTCCGGGCTTAAAATATGCTTAGCGTCTACAGACGCACGCAAACAGATATTATACACGAAATTACGAGGATTACCAAATTTTTGTCAAGTGTCAGGAACATTAGTTATTGGAGAGAAGCAAGCAAGCATATTTGCTATGCAACACCAAAATCGCTAATCAAAGAAACTTCGTCTCTACGACCAGATGCGCAAAAAGCCTGGCAGGTGCGATGACTGGTATCACGAATCGATTATCTCTGTGCCAGCATGCCCGAACCCACCAGGAGCTCCTGGAGCTGCTGGGTAATTTCCTTGCGCCGCTCAGATTGGATGGCTAACTGAAGTTCTTCAAGTAAATTGGAGGTGTTTTCTTTTGCTTCCTCAAGCAGGCGGTAGCGATAAAGATTCTCAGCCGCAATCGCATCCAGGATCAACTGATAGAAGTGAATTGCCAGCAGATGGCTGTCGATTTGCTCCAGCATCACTTCCGGATCGCCCTCAATGATTGGCGGAGGCCAGGGTAGTTGCTCTTGCCCGTCTTCACGTCTTTGCTGGGCACTGGCCGGCAGAAGTGTGGTGAAAACCGGGCTGTAATTAGTTCCAACACTGCGTTTACGGAAAGAAAGGATCTCCACCTTCGCAAACGTACCAGCCTGGAAAGCTGCCGTCCAGCCCCGCAAGAACTGGCCAGCCAGGTCATAAGCCGGTTTGGAACCCTGCCCCAAAGTCTCCTGCCCCTCAAAACTAATACCTTCCTGGATCAAAGCGCGCTGGACTCTGACTCCAAACGCCAGCACCTTCGTCGGATTACCATTTTTCTTTTTCAGGTGCGCAGCTGCCAACCTGGCTAAGAGTTTGTTGTACTGACCGCAAATCCCTCGCGAACTGCCTATAACTGCCAAAACCTGCGATTGTGCCACTGGTCGGTAATCAAAACGCACTTCCGGTTCCTGACTGACCAGTTTATCCCCCACCATGGACCTCACCTGCGCAGCCACCAGGGAGAAGCGCTCTGCGTAAGCCGTGAGAGAAGCCTGGCGGTTGAGCGCCATTTGCATGTTGCTCAGCGAAAGCACGCGTAATGAGCCTAAAAGCGGCTCAATGGCTTCCAGGTTCGAGAGCCTGGCTTCTGCGCGTTCCTTGCCTTCAGACATTTGTGCTTTAACCTACCTGGAATTTGTCAAGCGTCCAGATAAAGACCACCGCAGAGCTTTTACCAAGCGGCGCCCCCTCATTTTCCATGTGCGGTTCACAATCAACATGCAATCCATATCCATGGTGAATGGAATCAATCTCGCTGCATGAGTCTGTGATGAGATTTAGAGCTGTCTGTACTTCGTTGCTGCGAACTGCAATATACAGCGTCAATTGACTCTGGCGCAGCATTCCTCCGCGCGTTTCAGAGTAAGTAGCTGTAAAGCCAGCATTGATCAGTGCCGAAAGCACTTCATCACCAAATTTTTTTGGCACGACCGCCATGATCATTTTCATTTGTTTTGTTTCACTTTCTTATTCCAAAGCTCCATGAAGGTACCTAAAGCCTGGTTTAAATCTGCTTTACTCTCTTCACTCAGGGTGCGATCGTGTCTGATTGCATCGATTGACTGGGCAGCATGGTTGTACAAATAGCCAACCATTTCATTCGCAAAAGTGTGCACATTTTCAGGCTTGATCTCGTCCATAAATCCCTGGGTAAGCGCATAGAACTGCACCACCTGATCCTCAAAACGCACTGGCTGATTGGGACCTTGCTGCAGGAGGGCGTTTAACCTCTGCCCGCGTTCAATTTGCTTGCGCGTTGCTTCGTTTACTTCGGTGCCAAACTGGGCAAAACGAGCCACTTCTTCGTACTGTGAGAGCTCCAGTTTTAACGCCTTCACCACGGACTTCATCGCTGGCTCTTGCGCCGCAGAGCCCACGCGCGAGACAGACCTGCCGATATCGATGGCGGGTTTGTTGCCCTTGTTGAATTCATCCGCGTCCAAAACTATTTGCCCATCAGTGATGGAAATTAAATTGGTCACAATATAGCTCGAGATATTCCCCCGTTGCGTAGTTGCGATAGGCAATGCCGTAATACTTCCTCCGCCCTTTGCCTCGTTCAAGCGGCATGCGCGCTCAAGCAGACGTGAGTGAAGAAAAAAGATATCTCCTGGATAAGCTTCGCGTCCAGGTGGGCGCCGCAGCAATAAACTCATCTCCCGATAAGTGTCCGCATGCTTTGACAGATCATCATAAACAATCAATACGTCCATGCCGTAATCCAACAGGAACTCCGCCATCGTTACTCCCGCGTACGGCGCAAGGTAGCGTAAAGCAGGCGGATCATCAGGACTGGAAACTACCAAGATGGTTTGGTTCAGGACTCCACCAGCCTTGAGAATTTCAATTGCACTCAACACAGACGTCTTTTTCTGCCCGATCGAAACGTACACACAGCGGACGTCAGTGCCCTTTTGGCTGAGGATGGCATCCAATGCCAGGGTAGTCTTACCCACTTGGCGGTCGCCAACAATCAATTCGCGCTGTCCGCGCCCGAGCGGCAGCAGCGCGTCGATAATCTTTGTACCGGTGAACAATGGGGTATCCACTGGCGCGCGATCGATCACACCCGGTGCAATGCGTTCCACAGGGCGATATTCAGAAGGTACAATCGTGCGATTTTCATCCAAGGGTCTTCCAAGCGGATCCACCATTCTGCCAAGGAAGGACAGACCCACTGGAATGCTCAGCCGTTTACCTGTTGCTTTAGCCACGTCCCCGCCACGAATGCCGGTATCATCGCCTAAAAGGATCACATCCACATGCTTGCGATCAAGATTCAGCACCATGCCTTGCACCCCGTTCGGGAAAGTCACCAATTCCTCCAGGAAAACCATCGGCAAACCGCTGAGTGTGGCAATACCGTTGCCAACATGCTGCACGGTACCCACGCTGCGGATGAAGATACGGTGCTTTTGCCTCTTGCTCGCTGCCTGAAGTTCGCTGATGACATATTCCGCATTGAAGGCCTTCGGACGCGCGGGCATTTTTTCCTCCACGCGCGCCTTTACGTCTTCCATAAACTCTTCAGGGCTTACCAACAAGGGGTCATTGACGTGCAATCGCTCGGCCAGATTGGTCAATCTTTTCTGAGTCGCAAGATCTAGATCATTCATTTTCAGGTTTTGCCAAAGTTTCTAATTTCTGGCCGATTTCATCCCGTAAGGATTCCAGATGAGCACAGATAGTGTTATCCAATACGATGTCTCCAACTCTGGCTCGGATGCCGCTCACAAGCTCGGGTCTGATCGCCACTTGCAGCTCCACTTCCTTATCCGTCAGGGCATTGAAAGTGTTTAGCAGTTTCATTTGCTGTTCGGCAGTGAGCTCACGCGGAACCTCAATCTCTACCGTTGGAATTCTTTCTTCCAAGGATTCGCGGATATTCTGCACCATACGTATATCAGTACGACCCATATTCCAGATGTTGGCTGTCATTTCTTCGATGAGATTATCGTGAACCTGCGGAGGTACAACTTCCCGGAGGGCATCATTGCTGATGTTGATGACCGTTTCCACAAGGTCATTCTGAAGGCGCTTGATGTCCACCTCCTGCTCTTTGCGAGCCTCAGCCACAGCCTCCATCATGATGTTCTCTGCTTCCTGGCGGGTCGCTTCCAACAATGCTTTTTGCTGGGCCTGGCTGCCTATGTAGGCCTGATCGGTAATTTTTTCAATTTCCTCATCAAGGTTGATCAGGCGCTCGTCGAGTTCCTCCAAGCGTTGTTGAGCATCCATTTGATCGCGTTGCAGTGCTGCCCTGAGGGCAGCTTTCTCAATTGCCCGTTCCTCTGCACGCATGGTCATCGGTTTGAAAACCAGGAAGTACAAGATCACCGTCAAAACCAGGAAATTGAGAATCTCCCAGATGATGGTGCTAAGGTCAATATCAAGCATGGCTTAGCCCCCAAAAAAAAGTGTGATCAGTGGGTTGGCAAACAGCATTACCAGCACAACCAACAACACGTAAATCGAAGCTGTTTCGATCAGCGCCATCGAAATCAGCATGGCTGTTCGTAATTGTGGTGCTGCATCCGGCTGGCGCGCCATCCCTTCAATCGCCTTTTCTGCCGCCTTACCCTGCGCCCAGGTTGGGATCATGGTTCCAATCATGATCGCCACACCGGCAACGATAGTAGTAACAACAATGATTAAAACCTCGGGTGTCATATTCTCCATTAGTTATTTCCTTTCTCACTAATTTTGCTTAGTTTGCGTTGTTTTTTCTTCTCAGCATTTTCTGCTTTGATTTTTTGATCTTCTTCATTAATTTCAGCCGCCGACGAGATGAACAGAGCGGCCAACGTTGTCAGCACAAAGGCCTGCAGCACACCTGAGATCATAGAGATCGCAGTCATGGCAATCGGCAGGAAGTATGGCACGATTGAAAAAATAATAGCCACGATTAAATCTCCGCTCAGCACATTACCGAACAAACGCATCGAAAGCGATAGCGTGCGGCTGAACTGCCCAATCAACTCCACCGGGAACATGAAAATAGGGCTGGCAAATTCCTTCAAGTACTTCCAGACGCCCTTTTTAATCATGCCAAAAATATGTACTGACATCACCACAATTAAAGCCAGTCCAAGGGTGGTATTAATATCCCCTGTAGGAGACTTCATGCCCGGAATGATGGAGATTAGGTTGGCAAAAAGCGTGAAGATCATCAGGCTGCCCAGCAGTGGGATGTAAGGATGCAGGTCATCCACATCCATGGCATCATCCAAAATGCTGATTACCATTTCAAGAAGGTATTCCAGCAAATTAGGCTTGAGCAATTTTAAAATCACCACCGTCAATAGGATGATGCCCATGGTGATCCAGGTGTAGAGCACCGTGTCTCGTATGGGCAGGAATCCGAAGAGGGTGAAGACAATGGGGTGTTCAATTACATCCAAAATTAATGCTCCTTCCGTCCTGTCGTTTCGTTCAGGCGCCTGTTATAAATAATCACCTGCACCCAGGTGGCAATTGTAATCACAATCACCATCGCGATAGCTCCAATAGGCTCGGTTTGCAGAGCCAGGTAGAGCAGCAGGGCAATCAGCAAAAAAATGACAAACCGCCGCAGGAAGAGTCCCTTCAGAGTATGCTTCTGGCTTTCCGGCTGAGGTTGGATTTCTTCCACACTCTTGCGCAGCCACTGAAAAGAAAGCACCGACCAGCCTGCCCCAATCAGAATCCAAAAGATGATCCAAATAACTTTCACACCTTCATTTTCCATAACGTTGCTTTCGTCTTCGTTCCTGCTCTTTGATCAATTCCTTCATTCTTTCAAGCTCAGCTGCCTTTTTTTCGTTTTCTTCCTTATTCATGACATAAAATTCATATTTCACATAACGGATCACTGCCGCAATCGCTGTTAATATGCCCACGCCCAAGAAAATCAGGGTCAAGCGCGGACTGGAGCCATATTGACGGTCCAGGAAAAAGCCAAGCAAGGGTCCGCCAACAATCGGAATGGCAATTTCCCAGCCGATGGTCGTCGCGCGCAAATCCCGCGCGGAAAACATACGCCCGCGCCTGGTAATTCTTTGCTCTACCGACGGCTGAACCTGGCTATCCTGGCTTGCGTCGGGGCTTTCATTTTCCGCCATCGCAGCCTCAATGAGTTGTTAAAATGCTGACCAGGTTGTCGGACAAGGTCAATATTCCTGCTTTAACCGATACGCTTTGATCCTGGTTGTCCTTCCTGTACTTAAGCTTGCCATCACCAGTAGCGGCAATCATAGGCGCATGCCCGGGGCGGATCCCCAGCCAAGATCCATCTTTCAGCCGCACCTGCAACCCTTCTATCTGCTCTAATTCCAATCCACCCGAACCCAGGCTAAGCACCTCCACCCTGAGCAGTCTCTCAGAATCAGACTGCTGACTCATCGGCACCCTCCAGGTTAAGCGATTCCTCGACCTCTTCCATTGCTTCGGCTTGCCGCAAAACGTCTGCAATCGTGCCGGTCATATAAAAAGCCTGCTCGGGTACGTCATCATATTTTCCTTCCAGGATCTCTCTAAAGCCCCGTACAGTCTCCTCAATCGGCACAAACACTCCCGATTTGCCCGAAAAAGCTTCTGCCACGATAAATGGCTGCGTCAGGAAACGCTGCACCCTGCGGGCTCGGGTTACAATCTGCTGGTCCTCCAGGGAAAGCTCTTCCATACCGAGGATGGCGATCAGGTCCTGGAGCTCTTCATAGCGCGCCAGGGACGCTCTGACCTGCATAGCGACGTTGTAATGTTCGCTGCCTACGTTCTCAGGAGTCAGCAAATTCGAGTTGGATTGCAGCGGGTCGATCGCCGGGTAGAGCCCCAGCGACACAAGCCGGCGCGAGAGCACCGTGGTGGCATCCAGATGCGAGAAGGTAGCTGCCACTGCCGGATCAGTCACATCGTCAGCGGGGATGTAGACAGCCTGAACAGAAGTGATACTGCCTCTGCTGGTGGAGGTGATGCGTTCCTGAAGCACGCCCATCTCGGATTCGAGCGTGCTCTGATAGCCCATCTCACTCGGTAAGCGCCCCAACAGCGCCGAAACCTCGGAGCCAGCCTGGATAAAGCGATAGATGTTATCGATAAAGATCAGCACTGGGCGGCTTTCTTCGTCGCGGAAGTACTCCGCCATCGTGAGGGCGGTGAAAGGGATGCGCATGCGCGCTCCGGGCGGTTCATTCATCTGTCCAAATGCCAGGATGGCTGAATCGATCAAACCGGACGCGTTCATTTCCAGCCACATATCGTTACCTTCACGGCTGCGTTCGCCCACACCCGCAAAAAGCACAATGCCGGAGCTCTTGGTGATGGTGTTGTTCATCAATTCCAACATCAGGACGGTCTTGCCAACACCTGCCCCGCCGAACAAGCCCACCTTGCCGCCTTTTGGGTAGGGCGTCAGGAGATCGATAGCTTTGATGCCGGTAACAATCTTTTCGCTCGAGAGCACCTGGTCGCGAATCGCGGGCGGTTTGCGATGGATCGGAGCGAAAGTTTTCGGCTCGAAAGCTCCCCGGCCATCGATCGGCTCACCAAGGATGTTGAAAAGTCGCCCCAGAGTTTCCCTGCCGATGGGAACCGTGATTGGCTCCCCGAGGTCAATGACGGGCATGCCGCGCCGGAGCCCGTCTGTGCTGCCCATGGCGATGGCCCGTACCACATTGGTGCCGACATGTTCTTGGATCTCAAGGATCAGATCGCCGCCTTCTTTGCGCTTGACCAACAAAGCGTTGTATATTGAGGGGAGATCGCCCGATTCAAATTCAACGTCAACCACCACACCAACTAAGCGGATGACCACCCCTGGATTTTTGTTTTCAGTATTCTCAGATTGCACAGGCATTCCTATTTCTAACTTGGCACTTGAAAGGTCAGAGCCCTGACCGGTTTAGTCACCCCCTTATTATGCCGGAAAAGGTTGTAAAAGTCAAAAATCAACTCTTTGCAACGGAGAGCCTAAGTTCTCGCCGGTGTCCTCAGTGCGAAGCCTCCCTGAGGGACCGCGCGAGGGTCTTGACCGAAGGTTTCCATTGTTCTTTCTAAATTAGTGCAAGTAATAATCACGCAGTCTTTCAGTTCTCGCCGGTCTTTATAATCCCCGGAGCAAAGCGGAGTGGGACCCGACCGCGCGAGGGTCTTGACCTAAGGTCTCCGTAATTCTTTCCCTAAAATTATGCCGGTAGTGATCATGCAATCCTGGTTTTTTGATTTGAGACCTAAAGGTCAAATGTCTTTCATGGCCTGTGCCCGCCACGAAGTGGATGGATATCGGTAGAACATAAAGGAACAAAAGGTCTGTGACGCGCTCTACTTCTGTCTTTCGGGCTGACTCTTTACTGCTCATTTCAATTGTCCATGTCATAGCTCCTAATATTAATTAGGACATTTCTATTTTGCTACTTTGGGACATTATCACATTGCTCTTACACAGTGACAAAAAAAGTGACAAAAAAAGCCCAAAAACATCAAAATATTAGATACAATTGAACTCAAATTATGTTAATATTGGAATTTCACCAAATTAAGGGGTGAAACCAACAGGAGGATCATGGGAAAATCAGAATTAATCGTCAAAAGATATAAGAATGAGAAAGAGTTTCAAAAAGATGCTAGACATATGCTCACAAAAGGCTATAGTGTTCAATCAGTTACAAGTGAACAACCAAGGAGTGGTTGTGGTCGCATTTTGTTGATCGGAATTTTTGCAGGAATATTTAAACCAAAACCTGTTCTCATTGTAACCTACCGGTATACAAGTGAAGGTTCTTCGGGGATTAAGCAGAATTATTCAAATATTATCAACAATTCAGATAATCAAAATATCTCTAAATGGTAAAGATAATTTTTATTTGGAAAACTATTGCTATTTAGCTAGACTTGGAGGAATTAATTATGAATGATTTTGTAACTCTAAGCTGTCCTTCTTGCGGTGGGAAATTAAGTGTACAGAAGAATTCACCGACCTATATTTGCGAATTTTGTGGAACTGAACACAAACTTCGGGAGGAAGATATCGAATTTTTTGGCCGTTGCCCAAGATGTCATAGAAATGATAGGGTTGAAAAATTGACAGCGATATTGAACAAAAACGATCAATTAGCAAGAAAATTTCGTCCACCCGTAGAAATTAAAGCAGTTAGATATCATCGACTTACAGACTCAACCAATACAGACAAGCCGCTTGATTGGATAATGATCGCTGAAAAACAAGTAAGTATATTTACAAAAAAAAGCAGGCTATTTATTTTTGGGTCAATAGCGGCTTTTGTTGCTTTTGTAGGTACTGTGTCTAATGGAAGTTCTGGTTTAATGACATTCTTGTCAATTGTTTTTTTGTTAGGTAGTATCGCTTTGCTTGTATTCGGGATAATTAACTCTATAAAGGGTAAGCAAGACTTGAAAAAATATCATAAAGAATTAATAAACCAAAAGTCCATTCAAGAACAAAAGATGAGAAATCGTTACAACGAAATCTACTACTGTCAACGAGACGATATTTTGTTTATACCTGGTGAGGATAATTTTGCTACTAGCTCTGATTACGAAGATTTTGTTACACAAGCATTGGATTAAAACTGGTTGCTACTAATAAGTCAAAAAAACTATCGGAAAAGTAGAAAATGTAGGCCGGATTGCGTATTTCAATCCGGCTCTTTTGTCTTTCCGTTCTTCCCATACCGAAGAGGTAACAAAATAGGCTCACAAATTCGCTAGACGTAGGGTTAACCCCTTGGGCACCACCCGACCCTGCTTTTGTTGCTCAGATAATGGAAAAAAGGTCAACCACAGGGGGTTGACCCTACAAAAGAAGGGCTTAATGTAATGCCCAATTCCGCCACAATTCAAAGTACAGCCGGATTGAAAGACGCAATCTGGCCTACGACTAAGACGCCATAACCCCCCTTAATTTCTCTTCTCGGATAGAATTGCATGCATGGCAAAACTCGGGCAAAAAGCCAAAGACCTGATCATCCTCATAGGCTGCGTTTTGATCATGGCTACCACGATGGGGATCATCATGAATGTGGCAAGCATTTTCTACCCGGTGGTTGCCGCCGACCTGGGCGTCAGCCGGGCAACCTTCGCCCTGACAGGCACCATCACTTCCCTTTCTTCCATGTTTGCAGCCTTATTCTGGGGCTTTCTCTACACAAAAACTGGCATTCAAAAACCGATGCTTATTGGCATAGCGGCGGCGGGTATCTGTTATTTCGGTCTACAGGTAGCCCAAACGCTGCTGCATTTTTATCTGCTGGCAGGGTTAATTGGCTTCTTATTTGGGGGAATCTCGATTATTCCCGTATCCACCATCATCACCCGTCATTTCACCAGGAACACCGGTTCTGCCCTGAGCATCGCCCTGGCTGGCAGCGGCGTGGGACCCATGCTGCTCAACCCTCTGATAAACACCCTCATCAACACCCAGAGCTGGCGGACGGGTTACATGCTGCTCGGAATAATCCTTCTGGCTATAGCACTGCCCTCAGCGTTGATCGTCACCCACCTGGTTAGGGATGAAATCCAGAGCGCTCCTGTGAGAGCTGGTAAATCCGAGCCAAGCGATCAGCCGCGCGCCCGCCAACCTGTCTGGTTTCTGGCATTTCTCACGGCTGCATTTCTTTCAGGTTTCACCGGAGCAGGCACCCTCTTTAACCTGCCCATCTATATGAACGACCTCGGTTTTTCCGTCGGAAAAATATCGATAGTGGCATCCGCCTATGCTGCGTCGATGGTGCTGGGAAAATTCATTCTTGGAGTTCTCTATGACCGGGTAGGCACAAAAACTGCCACTCTCATCGCTGGTCTGCTGATGACCCTCACCTGTATTTTTTTGATGTTCATCACATCGTTACCCTTCCTGGTGCTGATGTTGATCACGTTCGGGATCGGAATCGCGATGGGCACTGTTTCGATAACCTGGATGACGAATTACTTCTTTGGAAAGAAGGAATACAGCAAGCGCTTTGGCGGAGTTCAATTCATAAACAGTCTTGGGGTCGCAAGCGGCATTCCCTTTATTGCAATGATGCTTGAAAAGGCACCCAAGGCCAACCTGACCTGGCTCGCCGTTGCCGTTCTGAGCCTGCTGATGCTGGCCTTGTACATGGCAAGCATCCAGGGCAATCGAAAAACCCGGGAAGAATTAGCATAGGGCTTCATTGGGTCTCACACGCCCTCGTAGCAATGCTTCAAGGGTTTGCTCAATCTGGATTTTTGATCGCACCAGTACCCCACTAACCAAAGGGCAGTCCGGGCAAGGAATGTGTTAGCCGTAGGGGTAACCCCCCGTGGTTACCCAGGTTTTGTTAAGTAAACAATTGTTAAAAACATCAAAACAAAGGTCAATCACAGGGGATTGACCCTACAAAAGAAGGCGCTGGATTTGATGCGTGATCCGGATAACGATTCGCTACTTTGTCGGAGTGGAAGGAAAAGAATCTTTTATTCCGACCCACATCTGATCACTTCGTCAGGCAAAAGCAACCTTTTCAACCGTCAGCCCACTGGTACAATTATTCTCAATGGAAAACTACCCTGCCATCCCAATTACGTCAGAATTAGCCCGCTCACTGATGCCACTGCGGCCGGATGATTCCTTTAAAGGCACCTTTGGTAAGGCGCTGGTGGTGGCTGGCTCGCGCAAATACACAGGGGCGGCTGGCCTTGCCATCCAGGCAGCCTTACGCAGCGGCGCAGGATTGGTTTTTGCGGCTATCCCCGAGAGCATCCACGCTCCGCTCTCCGCACATATTTCTGAAGCGATTTGGCTCCTGCTGCCAGAGAAAGATGGTGCCATCACAGCGGAGGAAAAGACGGGCATTCTGTCGAAGGAAAAGGCAGGCGACCTGTCGGAGGAAAAGGCAGGCCTTTTCCCTACAGAGGGCAAGGATGCCGTCCTGGTGGGTCCGGGTTTGAGCCAGACGGAGGGCACGCAGGCTTTCCTGCTGGGCTTACTGGAACACCTTCGCGAAAATGTACCCGATTTGCCGATTGTGGTCGATGCCGACGCGCTCAACATCCTCAGCCGGCAGGTGGATTGGCACACCCTCTTGCCAAAGCGGGTCGTTCTGACCCCACATGAGATGGAGTTTTCGCGCCTGACCGGGCTCTCGTTGGGTGAGATTCACTCCAGCCGGCAAGAGCTTGCCATTAGCTACGCGCTGGAATGGCAGCAGACATTAATCCTGAAAGGACCTAACACGCTGGTCGCCTCGCCCGATGGAGAGTGCCGCGTTTTGCCCTTTGCCAATTCCGTGTTGGCGCACGGCGGCTCGGGGGACGTGCTGGCGGGCTTGATCGGTGGCTTGCTCGCGCAGGGACTTCCGCCTTTCGATGCAGCCTCGCTTACGGTCTGGCTGCACGCCCGCGCGGCTGAGCTGGCGCTGGCGGAGGTCGGTCACCCCGCCGCTACTCTGCCTTCGGACATCCTTCGACACATTGGCAAGGCGATGAGCAGCCTGTAAGAAACGATCGCCTGTGCCCGCGTAGCAGGGTATGCGCCATTCCCTATGCAGACCCCAGTGATGCGGTGGCGCTCCACCCCCTCCAGCGAAGCGGTGGGAGGGGGACAAAGGGGGTGGGTCTTTTGAATGGCTTTCAAAGTACGGCTGCAATTTCGGAACGGTGCGAGATGTTTAGACGAGTGTGATTGTTTACAGAATATCCGATGTGATTGTTTACAATTTTGTATGGCCATCCATCTTTGTTTACCCAGCGTATACACCGGACCAATGCTGCGGACAGGCACGGGGGCCTGTCCCTACGTGAGAATATATTCAATTTCAATCGGTTCGTGTAGGGGTAACCACCCTGGTTACCCGAGATTGTTGAATTACCAGACCAGCATTGCCCTCAAAGGGGATGTGTTTGATGGATAAAAAAAAGTAAACTATCACCTCAAACAAAATATAAACAATCACTGTCTTGACAGCGAGGACGTTCCCTACGACTCCAACCTTTTACTTCTATAATGAACATTGAAAAAATCCTTATCCAACCTTTGAAAACCATTCCTTCATCCACTATAATTGTGTTATCACATTCACAATAGTAGAAAGGGTAAAATGAAAGCTCTTCGCTTGCCTCTTGCCGTATTTCTGGCACTCTCACTTTTCCTCAGCCCTGCAGCCTCCCTGGCGCAGGCACCTACCCAAGAAATTATCCAAAGCACACCCCCAACAGCCGGTATTATGGCGGATGTTGACTGGTGTGTTGCCGGAGACCTAAACGGTTGGAATAACAGCGCCAATCCCATGTACGACGACGGCACCAATGGCGACCTGTTGGCCGGTGATGGAGTCTATTCCCTGGCACTTACCGTTGCCACAGCCGGCTATTACCAATGGAAGGCAGTGGAGTGCGGTAATTGGGGGCTTGCCTATCCATCAGCTAATTCCTGGTTCACCACGACTGCTGCTGATCAGACGATCACTTTTACGCTCGATACCAATGATTACAGCGCGAACGCTGGCATGGCTTTGCTGCCTGCCAGCAACATCGTCAACGTGACTGGGGATACCCTCCCAACCAGTTTTACGGCTGTGGGCGACTTCCAGGGTTGGAATAACACAAATCCTGCAACCCTGATGGAAGGTGTAGGCAACGGCTTCCACCGCCTGGTCCTAACCATTCCAACGGCGGGCAGCTACATCGGCAAGGTAGTCGCAACTGGCACCTGGGACGCTTTTGGCGGAGATGGCCGATCCTCCGACGCTACCAATATCAGCTTCACCACCACAGAAGCAAATCAGCAAGTGGATTTTCTGCTCGACACTTATAGCGGACGGCTTCTGATTGAACCTGTTTCGACTGGTACCGGCACCTGGTGCGCGGCAGGCGGCTTCAACGGCTGGTCAGAAAACGCTACCTCCCTATATGATGATGGTACCAATGGCGACCTGGTTGGAGGTGACGGCGTCTTCACGGTCGATCTCACTATTCCAACTGCAGATAGGTATGAATGGAAAGTGACCAACTGCACCTGGGATGTAACTTATCCCTCTTCAAACTCATGGCTCATTACCACCAGCGATAATCAGGTGGTCAAGCTGAGTTTTGACACCAACGACCATACCGATGATGCGGGTTGGAGAATGAAGCCATTTACGAATATTTTGCATGCTTGGGATTCGACCAGCAATTTTACTATTGTTGGTGATTTCCAGGGTTGGAATTATGCCGAACCAACCACTGCAATGAATGATCTTGGTTATGGGCTTTACCAAACCAACGTTCAGATTTCTGAAGCGACTGAACACATTTATAAGGTGGTCTCGACTGGCAGTTGGGATGCAATCGGCAACGACAACCGTTCGGTTAATGCGGATAACATTCCCTTTACGGTATATGCACCAGATGACCTCGTCCCGTTCCTGCTGGATTACCGCACCGGGCGTGTAGGTGTCTTCCCAACTCCAGCATCTACAGAAGCCAGTCACGATAACGAAGTCTGGTGGGATTACCTGGGCCACGACAGCCGCGAAACGCTCTACCGCACGCCCGGCGGACCGGTGACCGCCGGTACCCCAGTGATCTTGCGCCTGCGCGCTGCCGCGAACGACCTGACTGAAGCCAAACTGCGCCTCTACAATGACCGTACGAACGTGCAGTCCATTCTGCCGATGTCTGTGGCCTACAGCGATGGCACCTACGACTGGTGGGAAGTTGCCGTCCCCGCTAGCGCCGACCCGACCGTTTACTGGTATCGCTTCATCGTTATCGACGGCACGGATACGGATTACTACGAAGATGACGCCGCCCGAACCATGGGCTGGGGTCAGGCTTTTGATGAAACCCAGGATTATTCCTACCAGTTGACGGTTTACGATCCGGATTTTCAGACCCCGAATTGGATCAAAAACGCCATCGTTTACCAGGTCTTCCCTGATCGCTTCCGCGACGGCGACCCCAGCAACAACAAACCCGCCGGCACATTCTTCTATGGTGAAGAGGGCGGCACGGTCTATCGCTCGTTGGACGCTGAAGAGAACTGGAACACAGTCATCTGCGACCCGCGCGGGGATGATGACTGCGCTGGTACTTACAGCAAGAACTTCTACGGCGGCGACCTGCAGGGTCTGCTTGACCAGTTGGATTATCTGGTAGCACTAGGGGTGAACACCATCTATCTCAACCCAATCTTTGCATCACCCTCCAATCACGGCTACGACACCACCGATTACATGAGCATCAACGAGATGTTCGGCACCCAAGCAGAATACGATGCCTTGATCGGCGGTTTGGCGGATCGCGATATGCATCTGATCGTGGACGGTGTGTTTAACCACGTCTCGTCCGACTCAAAATACCTCGACCGCTATGGGCGTTACGGTGACGTCGGCGCGTGCGAAAGCCAGTACTCCCTTTACCGTGATTGGTTCTACTTCACCGACGTGCCCGCCGGTACCGGTCCGTGCGTGGGTTCGGATGGCACGCCCAATGCTGCAAATTACGAATCATGGTGGGGCTATGACTCCCTGCCCAAGCTCAATTCCAGCAACTCGGAAGTGAGAGCCTGGATTTGGGATAACCAGGACGACCCCGAAATAACCGTTGCCGGTCACTGGATGCTCACGGCGGACGGTTGGCGTTTGGATGTCGCCGGCGACGTGGACCCTGGCACGCTCAGTGACCCTGACAATGATTACTGGGAAGGCTTCCGCAATACGGTACATTCTGTCAACCCCAATGGCTACATCACCGGCGAGGAATGGGGCATCGCCAACAGCTGGCTGCTGGGCGGCGAGTGGGATGCGGTCATGAACTACCAGTTCAGCTCGGCGGTGCTCTCCCTCTGGCGCGACAGCACCTTCACGGATAACGACCACAATGCTGGTTCTTCGGCAGGCGAATTGGCGCCACTCAGCATGGAGCAATTCGACGAGCGCATCCTCAATCTGCAGGAACGCTACGCTCCCGAAGCTTTCTATGCCATGATGAACCTCTTTGGCAGCCACGATACCAACCGTGCTCTCTTCATGCTGGACGAGAATACCAACACACTCCAGCCTGCTGATTACCGAAATCCGGTCTATGATTGGGCTCCTGCAATCGAAAAACTCAAAGGCGCGGCTCTGGTGCAGATGACCATGCCCGGCGCGCCAACCATCTACTACGGCGACGAAGTCGGTCTGGTGGGTCCGGTTGCCAAGGACGGCAGCAACGTCTGGCAGGATGACCCCTACAACCGCCAGCCTTACCCCTGGCTGGATGAAACTGGAACACCCTATTACACGCATTTGCAGACTCAAGTAGCACAAGACGAGCTTTATGATTATTACGCCACCCTGACCACCGCCCGAAACGACAACATTGCACTGAGAACGGGTGACTATCAAACGCTTTTGGTGGATAACGAGAATGCGCTCTATGCTTACGGCAGACATGTACCCGCGTATGGGCTTGCCATTGTGGTCATTAACCGCGGAAGCAGCCAACAACAAGTTTCGCTGGATGTAGATGGTTACCTGCCCTACCAGACAAGCCTAAGCGATGTGCTGAGCAATAACACTTACATTATCAACAACTCCGGTATGGTGGAAGATATTGTTGTACCACCTAACAGTGGTGCTGTGCTTGTTTCAACAGGATTTATCGCTGCGCCACCCGATCCAGTAATCGATTTAGTGGTATCCGATACAGGGTCAGACACTGTCGACCTTGCCTGGAGTGCAGCCATAAGTGCTGACGCCTACCTGGTTTATCGCAGTTACCTCTCTGGAGGCGGATATGAACTGCTGGGCGAGACAAGCGCGACAACCTTTACAGATACTGGTCTGACGCCAGGACAGCGCGTTTATTACATCCTGATAGCTAAGAGCACTATTGTCGGATTACTGAGTGGACCTTCCAACGAAGTCACTGCTCTGCCGGCTTACACCATCGACTGGGCGAACCTGCAATGGCCATTCACCATCACACACACCATTGGTACGACCCCGACTGAGAATATTTACGGTCAGGTCTGGATCGACGGTGTGACCTCTCTGCCCGGTGCCACACCAGGTCTTTGGGCACAGGTGGGTTATGGACCTAACAACTCTGACCCACGCGGCAATTCAGCTTGGAGTTGGTTTGATGCGCCATTCTTCTCCCAGGAAGGTAATAACGACCAATTTGCCGGCAACTTAATGCCTGAAACGGTTGGAGAATTTGATTATGTTTACCGCTATACAACCGATGGAGGTCTGACCTGGCTCTATGCTTACGAAGGCGGTCCGATCCCGGGTGGTACGTACGACCCTGCCAATGCTGGCGATATGACTGTTGATTTCTCCGACGACGTTACGCTGCCCAGTGCTCCGGTTCTGGCTATCGCCGACTGGAGTGCGTCTTCCATCTCGCTGAGCTGGACGGCTTCTACGGATAATGAGGCGGTTTATGCCTATGACCTGTATCGGTCCACTGACGGGATCAGCTTCAGCAAGATTGCCCGGGTTTTAGAACCCACACTGACCTATACTGACACCAATGTGGTGACAGATCAGCTTTACTATTATTATGTATTTGCGCTGGATACCAGTTTCAACGCGAGCATACCCTCCAACACGGTTTCCCAAATTGCTGAAGCCAAGCTGGTAGGGGTGACCTTTGAAGTGACTGTGCCAGATTGGACCCCTGGAACGGTTTACATCGTTGGTGGACACCCGGCGGTTGGTGACTGGAACCCGGGTTCGGTGGCAATGACTAAGATCAGTGACACGTTGTGGACCTATACGGTAGATATTCTGGACGGAACCGCGTTTGAGTTCAAATTCGCCCGGGGAAATTGGGACACGGTTATGAAAGGCGCGGACGGCAATGAAGAACTTGCCAACCTTCCAATCACAGTCAGCTACGGCACAGACGGCACCCAGACATACACCTACACCGTGCTCAACTGGCGCGACCCGATTGTGCTGGACACATCCCCGGCAAATGACGCGACGGATGTGCCGGTTGATGCGTCGATTGTGGTCACCTGGAGCCAGGTAATGGCCGCCGGTGCCTGCCCGATTGTTTGGATTGAACCAAATCCCGCCGATCTGATCCCGGTCACCTGCAGTTTTGACCCTCTGACCAACGAAATGACCATTACCCCGACCAACAACTTGCCTTGGGGAGCAGACATTTCTGTCGGTCTATCTGGATTGGTGGACGCAGGTGGGGATACACAACAGGTGAGTTTCCCATTGACCTTCAGTACGGAATATCTGAAAGTTTTCCTGCCGGTGATTTTGCGCTAACCCAGTATGAAGTTTTAGCTAAACGAGGCTGACTTTTAGTCAGCCTCATTTTTTCTCAACTTATCAATCAAAACAATCTGCGTAGGGTGGCTTGGCAATCGCAAAGTAAAGGTTAGTATGGCTTCAATGACGCCATACTCTTCGAGCACGATGACCCACTCTACGATTGGCAAATAGATTCTTCGCAAATGAGGCTCAGAATGACAATTACCATATCCGATACTGTGTCGGAGTGCGCGAACCCTGGCAGCAAGACTGCCAGGGCAGGCAGAAGCGCATTCCGACCTACGGTTAAGGTTGTTTACCGTGTCAGAGCGACCGAAAGAGGCTCATTCCGATCTACATTTTGGCATATCAGAGGTTTGTGTTGGTGGGTTGGCTACCACAAGGCAAGGGTTGGTATCGATTATGTGACGCCAACCCACCCTATCATTAGCAAACAAATTCTTCGCAAAAAAGACTCAGAATGACAGAAAATATCGGATTAAGCATTCTTTTTTGGCAAAAGAATATTTTCTTTGTTTGTCCTCCTGAACGCAGTGAAGGATCTGATCTGTAATAATAAGATTCTTCGCAAAAGAGGCTCAGAATGACAATTATTGCTGCGTAGGGTGGGTTGGCGTTAGCAGAAATCGGAATTACACGCACATTTAAAAGCCAACCCACCGGCTGCATGTCAGAGTTGTGTTGGTGGGTTGGCTATCACAAAGCATCGGTTGGTACGAGTTCCCTGACGCCATACTCTTCGAGCACGATGACACACCCTACGATTGGCAAATAGATTCTTCGCAAAAGAGGCTCAGAATGACACTTAACACATCCGATGCTGTGTCGGAGTGATCGAAAGAGGCTGACTTTTTGTCAGCCTCATTTTTCAATCAAACCAAGATATTTAACTATTCGTCTACTGCTCGAAACTGGTGACCTCAAAGTACTTCTGCGCGTGCTTGCAAGCCGGGCAGACCTTGGGGGCTTCTTCTCCCTCGTGGATATAGCCGCAGTTACGGCACTTCCAATAAACTTTGTGTTCGCGCTTAAAGTACTTGCCGTCTTTGACCACATCCGCCAGAGCTTTGTAGCGCAGGTAATGCTGTTCCTCAACTTCAGCAATCTCAGTGAAGGATTCGGCGATCTTATCGTAGCCCTCTTCTTTGGCAACTTCAGCAGCGTTTTTGTAAAGCAGGGTAAATTCCTCATGCTCTCCGGCAGCAGCGGCTTCAAGGTTTTCCCAGGTGGAGCCGACCGATGCGGGGTAATCGGCATCGACATGAATGATCACTGCGCCAAGGTGGCGGATGATGTGATCATAAAAAACTTTGGCATGTTCACGTTCGTTGTCAGCCGTTTCGGTAAAAATCGCTGCGACGTGCAGCAATCCTTCTTTTTCGGCAACTTCAGTGTAAAACGAGTAGCGATTCCGGGCCTGTGACTCACCGGCAAACGAGTTTACGAGATTTTGATATGTTTTTGAGTCCTTGAATTCCATTTTTTTCTCTTCCTTTCGATTGATAACTTGAATTTTACCATTTTCAGTCGAATCGGCTGTCTGACTTCTGATCAGCTTAAAGAATTACAGTACAGGCTCCCTCAAAAAAGGAGGATGTGAACATATACGCGCAACTCTTCCGGGGCTTTTCGATTGGTCCGCCCTCCTTAAGAATGAATCCCCCCAACTACAAAACCAAAGTGACGCCCTTATCGGTCAGCATCAGCTTGACCTTGTCCTTTAACGAGACTTCCACCATTTCTCTGCCGCACAAACAGGCATATATATCTCTTTTAAAAACAAGGATTGAGAAGCACTTTTACGATCGGTTTTGTTTTTCAGCACTTTTTCTATAGAATATGAGTGAGGAAACTATGTTTGAAGTCAATGGCAACTACGGCACAGCAAAAGTCTTCTCTGAAATCCGCGATGAGAAGGCGGTCGAGCAGATCCAGGTCCTGATGGATCAGCCTTTTGTTGAAGGATCCAAAGTCAGGATCATGCCGGATTATCACTGGGGAGCTGGCTGTACGATCGGTTTTACGGCTGTTTTGCGGGATTATGTCGTGCCAAATCTGGTTGGAGTGGATATTGGCTGCGGCATGTACGTGGAAAGCCTTGGCAGGCAGGATCTCGATCTCAAATCTTTTGATCGATTGGTTCACGAAATTCCCGCTGGCTTCAATTCATGGAAGCAGCCCGTAGAAACCGCTACTTTCATGCGCGAATTGTTGTGTTTCAATGAGATCAAATCTTCCGTCATCGATAAGCAAATTGGCACGCTCGGTGGAGGCAATCACTTCATCGAACTGGATATTGACGAAATGACCGGGGAAATCTTCCTGGTGATCCACTCCGGAAGCCGGAATGTAGGCAAACAGATCGCTGATTACTACCAGAAGTTAGCCGGAATAACCTGCAAAGCCGATGTTCCAAAGCCGCTGAAATACCTGGAAGGCGAGTTGGCACAAAGATACCTGCACGACATGCGTTTGTGCCAGGAATACTCCAGTTTGAATCGCCAGACCATGGGCAAATATATTAACCAACGCTTCGGTGTCGGAGGGTCAAGCTTCCAGACCATCCACAACTACATTAACGCATCCGATAATGTCATCCGTAAAGGCGCGGTCTCCGCAAGAAAAGGGGAAAAACTGATCATCCCGTTGAACATGCGCGACGGTTCTTTGATTTGCGTGGGAAAAGGGAACAGTGATTGGAACAATTCCGCGCCCCACGGCGCAGGGCGCCGATACGGCAGAAAAGAAGCCCTGCGAATCTTGAACCTGCAGGACTTTCAGGCATCCATGAGAAACGTCTTTTCGACAACTATCAGTCGTGAAACCCTCGACGAAGCCCCAATGGCGTACAAACCAATTGCAGAAATCGTCAAGGCCATCCAGGATACGGTCGTGATTGAAACGCACATCAAACCGATTTACAACTTTAAAGCCGGACGGGAATAGCCAAGAGATGTGTTTAGTCCCATAATCAAAGATCTGATCAGCAAAACTGATCAGATCTTAATATTGTGCCCATCTGCTTCTCAGAATGAGAACAAATGATCAGGCTGTCGATTTGATGTGCATCACAGGCTCTGCATTTGTGCGGCTTGGATCAGTCAAAGGAAGAACCCGATATCAGCGCTTCTTCTCGTTGACTGGCAGCTCGCCCAGCAAGAGCGTAGGCGTGATGCCTTTATCGGTCAAGATGACCTTGGCGTTATCCTTCAAGGAAGTTTCCACCATTTCAATCTGCTTCAAGGCCTGGGCATTGCCGACAAAGTATTTCTCAGCCGACTCATTAACCAGCTTGATCGCCTCAGCGCGCCCCTCAGCAACCTTGATAGCTGCCTCACGTTCGCCTTCAGCCCGCTGGATTGCAGCCAGTTTCTGCTGCTCAGCCGCCTCAAACTCACCCGTTGCCAGAAGCCTCATCGAGCGGCGCTCTTGCTCAGCGGTTTTCTGCTTGTGCATGGCTTTTTTGATATCTTCAGGTGGGTCTATCAGGCGAATTTCCACCTTGCTTACCGTCAGGCCCCATTCCACTGCGAAGTCGCCCAAAATTCCTTTCAGATTAGTTGCGATTTTCTCCCTGGCAACCAGGCTCTCGTCCAGAGTGAGGTCGCCAAACTCCTGGCGCAGGTTGGTCATTGCCAGCTGAATCACAGCCCGTTTCCAATCATCAATGTTGTAGAAAGTGCGTTTGATGGCGTCTTCGTCTGTAGCTGGTCTCACCCACATGACGCCGTCAACCGAGATTTCGACATTATCCTTGGTAATAACGGATTGGGGCATAATGTCCATGGTATGCTCGCGGATATCGCGAACGCGCACCAACTGCACAAACGGCACCTGCACACCCAAGCCCGGAAGCACAAAGCGGGTGTATTTTCCCAGGGTTTCCTGGATGCCCCGTTCGTAGGGTCGTAAGGTAAAAATGGGGGTTACGATAGTTCTCATGCTTGCTCCTAAATCTCAAACCTAATGTTTTGTAACTTTTCAGACTACTTTCAGAATTCTTGTGTGCTTGTGTAGTTTGTATCCTAAGAATAGCAGACCTGTTTAATGAAGTCAAACGGTTTTATTCTACAAACACCCATAAAGTTAGTCACTGGCTGTAAAATCAAGCCCATGATTTTACTCGGACAGCCTGAATCTAAACGACCACTGCCAGGAGCGCTTTGTTCATCCGAAACGAAGCGAAGGATCTGATCGCGAATAACGCGAAACTCCGAAAACAATAGCTCCCAATGAAAGGATATGTCAGTCGTAGGGGGTGATTGAAAGCACTATGCCAGCCTCAATACGAGATCTTCGCCGTGCTTTCAATCCACCGCAACCCAAGCATATTGGAGGATTGTGGACCGGTTTTGGACCGAAAGGATGATCGACAACAGGTCCTCAATCACGCCCTATAATTTTTAAATAGATCTTACATAGAATGACAAGAACATTTAAGTTGCACATTTCAACCCGTCACACCTGGAGACAAAAGAGAGATCGCCACGGTCGCTAACGCTCCCTCGCGATGACAAAGGTAGATGTTAGCCCTCGTAGGTCGGAATGAGCCTCAGTTGCTCACTCCAACAACGCGTTGAGAATTTCTTTGTCATCCTGAACGAAGTGAAGGATCTGGTCTTCTGTTATTAAATTCTTCGCAAAAGAGGCTCAGAATGACAGGCTTTGTCGGCTTTGAAGTCCTCATTTGGTGGGTTGGCTTTTAATCGCTTGCTTAACCCCCTAAACTCTCCCACGCCAACCCATCCTACACGACCTCTGTGTTCCTGAGCGAAGCATAGGATCTAATCTCTACCAAAAAGATTCTTCGCAAAAGAAGCTCAGAATGACAGGCATTGTCGGATTAAAGAACGCATATTCTTCGTGCACGATGGGCCAAGCTACCACCAATCCGCGGCTTTATCTGGTGGGTTGGCTTTTAATCGCTTACTTAACCCAAAACTCTCCCACGCCAACCCACCCTACCAGACCTCTGTGTTCCTGAGGGAAACGAAAGATCTGAATCTACCAATAAGATTCTTCGCAAAAAAGCTCAGAATGATAGGAAATCACGGCAAAGACCTCCCAATGGATAAAAGCTCTATCCCTTGATGAGGGTAAAGAACTGACCGCGCACTTTGAACTGGCCATTAGCTTCAACAACTTTCTCGAGATATTCCTCCGAGACATCCACCGTTGTGCGGTGATTTTGAATGTAGATCCTTCCCAAAGAAGCGCCCGGTATCCCCGCCGTACCGGCAATCGATGCAACCACATCTGCCGGACGCAAGCCATCCACCTTGCCGAGCCCCATCTCCAGGCGGATCATGCCAGCTTCATCGCTTTGTTTTCCGCGGATGCTGGCGCGTGGCTTGGCGCGGCCATCAGATTCTCGCGACCTGCGCACACTCACCCCATCCCGACTGCCGCGTTCGGAGCGTTCAGAGCGCTCGCCGCGAGCGCGCCGCTCGGGACGAACAGCCTTCTCAGGCAAGGGGCTGATCTCTGGGATTGGGCGCTGCTTCTCTTCTGCCCGGGCTACCTTGAGCGCCGCTGCAGCCATGTCAATTGGGTCCACCCCACTGGCAACCAGCGCCTCAACAAGGGCGCGCTCTTCCTTAGCGCGGCCGCGTTTGAGCCAGGTTTCGATCTTTTCCAGCAGGCTGTCCAGACGCTTCGCCTGGATTTCTTCGATCGTTGGAACAGTCGCTTGCAACATTTCCTGGTGGGTGAACTGTTCGATCCTTCGCACCTGGCGTCTTTCGGACGGTCTGGCGAAGGAGATAGCGATGCCAGTCCTGCCGGCTCTGCCGGTGCGGCCGATCCGGTGCACAAAGGTTTCAGTTTCTTCTGGCAGGTCATAGTTGAAGACGTGTGTGATCCCTTCCACATCCAATCCGCGGGCGGCCACATCGGTTGCCACCAAGACCTTTACCTGTCCAGATCTGAAACGTGACATGGTGTGCTCGCGGGCTTCCTGGCTCAGGTCTCCCGAAAGTGCTTCGGAGGGGTAACCGCGCAGGTTGAGTTCGTTGACGAGCTCGCCAGTTCGCACGCGCGTGCGGGTGAAGATCAGTGCCGTGGTAATGTCTTCCATTTCGAAAAGCCGTGTCAGAACAGCCAGTTTGTCGTGTTCGTTCACGTAGTAAACGCGCTGCTCCGTCGCTGCGACGGTAACCTGTTCGGCCTGGATTGCAATCGTTTTGGGATTGCGCAGATATTTACGAGCCAGTTCGCGGATCCTGGGAGGGAGGGTTGCCGAGAAAAGTGTGGTTTGACGTTCATCCGGCGTGGCAGCCAGGATCGCCTCAACATCTTCGACGAAACCCATCGAGAGCATTTCGTCCGCTTCATCCAGCACGACGGTGTGCACTTCGGTCAGGTCCAGGCGGCCACGTTTGATCAGGTCCAGGATTCGACCCGGCGTGCCCACCACCACCTGCACCCCGCGGCGCAGCTGGTTTAACTGCTGGCTGTAGGACGTGCCGCCATATACGGTCAGGACGCTCACGTTCATGAACTGACCGAGCGACTGGATCATCTCCGTCACCTGCAGAGCCAGTTCGCGGGTGGGGGCGACCACCAGTGCCTGGGGCAGATATTCCTCAGGGTCAATGCGATTGAGGATGGGAAGGGCGAAGGCAGCCGTTTTGCCGGTGCCGGTTTGAGCCTGCCCGGTGACATCGCAGCCTTCCTGCATCAGGGGGATGATCCCAGCCTGGATAGGGGTGGGCTGGGTGTAGCCCAGCGCGGTGATCGCCTGCACCAATTCAGGGCGCAGGTTAAAGTCTTCAAATTGTACGGTCATCAAAACTCCAGTTTCCTAGTACGAGCAGGCGCAGGCAAGCCCATGCTGGTGGCATGCTCGGCGCTGCTCATTATTCATTTTTACTCAGGGGGATGTCTTGATTATTCCGTACTGTTATCTGCAATGCGCTTTGCCTCGCGGCTCGGCGCTCCCTAACAAAACCAGCCATGTTTTGGAACGTCCAAAAACCTACACCCAAAATAAAAGTCCTCACGCGAGAACTGCTGAAGTATATCACTGATTGTCTTGAGCGGAACTGTATCGTATAAGTTGCTTATAATAATTATCGATTTCGTAGCTCTTAATCTTGATTAGGACATTTCTATTTTGCTACTTTAGGACATTATCATGTTGCTCTTACAAATTCCTGCCCATTTTCCCAGCCCCGATGAGTTTTGCTTTATAATCGATGCTAATAATCCATTAACCCAACTCTTTCATGGAGGAAAAATGAAAAAGTATTTGCTGTTAGCAGTGGCCTTGATCTTAGTAGGAGCCATGCTGGTCGGATGCGCGTCCGAATCCACTTCTGTGCTCGATAAGATCCAGAAAGCAAAAAAGGTATCTGTCGGCACATCCGCCGATTACCCCCCATATGAGTATCTCGATGAAGCCGGAAATAAAACCGGGTTTGATATCGAACTGATGGCTGAAATTGCCAAACGTATGGGCGTCGAGCTCGAATGGGTGGACATGCCTTTCGACAGCCTGGTGGCTGCCGTCGCTGGTGGCAAGCTGGATATGTCCATCTCCTGCTTCAACTACGATGAGGAACGGGATAAGATCGTTGACTTCTCCGAAGCCTACTACACCACTGAAGACGCCTTCGTGGTCACCAGCGCTTTCACCGGAACGATCACCGAACCAGAGGATGTCGCCAACTACAAAGTCGGCGTTCAGTCCGGCACCGTGCAGGACGGCTGGCTGACTGATAACCTGGTCACGGCCGGTCTGCTGCCCGAAGCCAATCTCTCGCGTTATGAGCGCGTGGATCAGGCAGCCCTGGACCTCGCCAACGGGCGCATAGATGTGCTGATGGGCGATTATGTGCCGATCCAGGCCTTGGTCACCCAAAACCCTGACCTGCAGGTGGTATACCGCGGCGTACTCTCCACAGGTCCGATCAACATCGTTTTACCGGATGGCGACGCGGAACTGAAAGCTGAGGTCGATCGCATCATCAAAGAACTCCAGGCTGAGGGCTTCATTGATGCGCTGGCGTTAAAATACTTTAGCGAATAACAAAAAGCTAGTTTCGCAAGGTTTTACTGTCACAGGGGCTGCCAATTTAGCAGCCCCTGGATAAAACGGAGCAGCCTTTGGATTTCGGTCAATTCATTTCCTATATAGGCTCAGGGACGGTTTACACCGTGGGGGTAACCCTCATCGCGCTGCCTTCAGGGCTTCTGATCGGCACGATTCTGGCGCTGCTCTATGTTTATGGCGGCAAGGCTGCCGCCAGGATTATGAATATCTACAGCACCATTTTCCGCGGCATTCCACCAGTAGTCTTGCTGTTTATCCTCTTTTTTGCGGTTTCCAAGGGCATCAATCTCTCAGCTTTCTGGGCAGGCTCGCTTTCGCTGGGCGTGGTTAGCAGCGCCTACCAGATGGAAATTATCCGCGGGGCACTGCTCTCCGTCAGCGGGGATCAGCTGATGGCTGCCCGGGCGGTTGGCCTAAGCCGTCTTCATGCAATCCGCTACGTGGTGCTGCCCCAGGCGGTCAGGCTGGCTATCCCGCCCTGGTCAAACGAAGCCGCCATCGTGATCAAAGACTCCTCGCTGGTCTACGCCCTGGGAGTTCCCGAGATCCTGCGGCGGGCGCAGCTGATCGGCGCCAGCTCCCAACAATACTTGCTGGCGTATCTCAGCGCCGCCGTAATCTACTTTTTGTTGGTATCCCTGACCACCCGTTTGTTGAACCAGCTCGAACAAAAACTCAGCATCCCTTCCAACCCATAGCCCGGAGTGTGCGCCATGCCTAAACCGATCCTGACCATCAAAAACCTGACCAAGACCTATGGTCAGAATGTCATCTTCCAGCATCTTGACCTGACCGTCAACGAAGGCGACACGATCGTGATCATTGGTCCGAGCGGCACCGGCAAGAGCACGCTTTTGCGCTGCATTAACCTGCTTACCCGCCCCAATGAGGGGCAGATCTGGCTCGATGACCTGGAAATTACCGCCAAAGGCACGGATGAGGACCAGGTTCGGCAGCACATCGGCATGGTCTTCCAAAACTTTTTGCTTTTCAATCACCTGACCGCACTGGGGAACGTTAAATTGGGCTTGACCAGGGTGAAAAAGATGTCCGATGAGGCTGCCACCGAAAAAGCCATGCGCGAGCTGAACCGCGTAGGGCTGGCGGACCGCGCCGATCACTACCCCGGGCAGCTCTCCGGCGGGCAGCAGCAGCGCGTGGGCATTGCCCGGGCGCTGGCAATGGACCCGCGCATCATGCTCTTTGATGAGCCGACCTCCGCCCTGGACCCGGAGTTGATTGGCGAGGTGTTGGAAGTGATGCGCCAGCTCGCGCTGGACGGCATGACCATGCTGGTGGTCACGCACGAGATGGGTTTTGCCCGCGAGGTGGCAGACCGGATCGTCTTCATGGAGAAGGGCTACATCGTGGAAGAAGGCTCGCCGGATGAGATGTTCAACCATCCCAAATTCCCGCGCACCCGTGAATTTCTCTGGAAGATCACCGAACTCTACGGCAAGAAAGAGAAGGAAGCCGAATAATGCTGACCTGGCTGGGCTACTTCGAACGCTTTGGCAAGAACTTTCTGCGCGGCGCAGGGGTGACGCTGGAGCTGACGGCAGTCGGGCTGGTGATTGGTTTCATTTTAGGCTTACTGCTGGCTCTGGCGCGCAGCTATGGACCCAAATGGCTGCAGCGGGCGGCTGGCGCGTATATTGCCATATTCCGCGGCACCCCGCTGCTGGTGCAGCTATTCATCATCTATTATGGCCTGCCTGAGCTCGGGATCGCTTTTTCGCAGAATGTTGCCGCCTACCTGGCTTTGGGGCTCAATAGCGCGGCATACCAGGCGGAATACCTGCGCGGATCGATCAACGCCATCGGCTCTGCCCAAATGCAGGCTGGCAGATCGATCGGGCTTTCCAAATGGCAGACGATTGGTTATGTGATCCTGCCCCAGGCGCTGCGTTTGGCGCTGCCGAGCTGGTCGAACGAACCGATTTCGCTGTTGAAGACTACTGCCATCGTGTTCCTGATCGCTGTGCAGGATCTGATGGCGGAAGGCAAGCGCGCCGCCACCACTACCTTTGATTTTGTGGGCATCTACCTGGCAGTCGCGGTAGTGTACCTGGTGATGGTCTTCGCGCTGGACGCGCTGCTCAAATTCCTCGAACGTAAAACCAAAATCCCCGGCATGGACATCGAAACCCGGCGATAAGCCAAATGTTCACGAAGATCTTCTGGGTAAATGGTTAATAATGATTGAATGGTCTATTTTTTTCTAACTCTTTCTCATTAGCCATGTTGATCTTTTCCACGTTTTTTTCGGATTAATGGTAAAATTTTTTTACCGTCAAGAAACACAAAAACTGAAAATTAAATTTGTAAGTTCTTAGAGAATAACTTGAAAAGAACGCCGCCTATTCACAGTAAAGTAGTTGTTATACCGGGCCATTACTCTCGATTCCAAGTAATGATTTTTTTCAATTGAAACTTAATAGACCAGGCTGATTTCTTTGAATACCCCTTGGGTGTTCGCTCACTTACCTACCAAACTAGTTTTTGTTATTAAGGAGAATCTTATGAAAGCCAGAAAGTGTTTGATACTATTCTTTTGTTTGTGTCTTGCAGCTACTATGTTGTTTGTAGACCGCGTGGGCATCCAACCCGCAAGAGCCCAATTCGGTACCACCATCACAGTCACAACCACACGAGATCCCGACAACAGCAATTCCACAACGTGTGCCACACCCCCTTGCACACTGCGCAGAGCAATCGTGCAGGCGCGTTTGCTGCCGGAGGCTTCGCGACCGGTGTTGATTAATTTTAATATACCAACATCGGATGTCGGTTATGACAGCTCCTTACAGATCTGGAAATTTAATGATTTTAAGGTTGCGACAATCGATGCACACACTATTTTCCGGGCTATAAGTGGTGGAAGTATCACGATTGATGGCACAACCCAGCCGGGCGGTCGGACCAACGGACCTAAACTTATCCTGACAGGTCCGGGGGACGGATCTAACGAAGCTTTCAATCTTTCCGGATCTTCTGCAAATGCTATTCGTGGTCTGGCATTCCAAAACTGGCATGATAGCATCACCGTCACATCGACCAACAGCGTCATTGAAAACAATTGGTTCGGCTTGAATGATACTGGCACGTTACCTTATTGGCGGGATGTCAATGATCACTCGCAGGGCAGTGGTGCCAATGGTGTGGTTTTATATTCTGGCGCAAGCAACAATTTAATACGCTACAATACATTTTTAGGATTAAATGGCACTGCCGCAACCATCCGGGACAATTTCAACACCTTCTCCGATAACAAGGTTGGCACCACCGCAGCAGGAACGACGCCAGGCAAAACCACTGACCCAGGGCTGCTGTGCACACAGTGGGATTGGTACGGGGGCAGCGGTATCCGCATCGATGGTGATGACCATACCATTAATAATAACTTTTTCACGGGAATCCGGCTGGATCTTTCGGGCACTGCCGTTCAACCTGAGGCAATTTACATCGGTGAGACCTGCGATAGGGTTAAGATCTGGTACAACACAATCGGCGAGGACAGTGCTGGAAAGGACCAAGGTGTTTGCGGTCGCGGGATCAATGTTTTTAACAGTAAAGCCCTTGACATCAAAGGCAACATTCTGGCGGACACTTACAATTCTGCCATTTTCCTAAATGGCTCCTTGTATGGCAACAACAAGATCTCCCAAAACATCATTCGGAAGAGCACCCCCTGGATCTGGCAATCAGGCGCGCCAAAAGGCGATGATGCCATCCTGCGTTTTACCGGGCTGCCGGATTCTCTGGAGTTTTTCAATCCTGCCAAAATTACATCGATAAACGGTAAGCTTGTTACTGGCACATCGGGCACTGGGAGCCCTTGCCCTGGCTGCACGATTGAGTTGTTCCTGGATGACACGGATGGCATCAATGAAGCATTGCAATATCTTGGCAGTGTAGTAGCAGATTCGAACGGTAACTGGTCCTTCATGCTGACAAACGAATTGACACGCACTCAAGGTCTACGGACAAGCAGCACAACTAATGCACCCAATGTCATCCCTGGATTCAGCGCAAACACAACGGTGGGTCTATCAGAATTCTACTATTCCGGAAAACAATTCCTGCCATTTATCAAGAGGTAAGTAAAACGGATCAAATAGACCATCTCAGGATTACCTGAGATGGTCTATTCTTTGCCAAGATTGAAATTTCAGGTTAGGCAATGTGCCTCTTGAGCATATTAATTCACCTACCAATGTGTTCCCAGTTGATTCCCCATTTGTTGTTGGTTCACCCTGATGGATTGACTATCTTCACCAAGGATATCAACAAGATCAAAAGTATCTTCTGATGTGATCTCACACGCAAACTCCTCTTTCCGTGCAGCCTTCACAGTCAGCAGAATATAAAAAAAGAGGATATGATCATGCCTAGATAACCAATTCTATTCAGGTTCGGACGCAGGGGCGAAGCATTCCGAAAAAATCGTATTTCCACTTCCAACGTATCTGTATAGAAAGCTTCGCCCCTACCGGCGATTTTCGCAGGCTTCGTCAGAGATACCAGCGAGAGATGGAAATGCAAGATCCTTCGCAAAAGAAGCTCAGGATGACAGATTAAGACAGGTAGAACAGGCTTAGTGGTGAGTCTGTGAAAACCGAAAATGAATTTACATGCCGGACATTGTGCCCTATGGGTATTGCACGGTTCATTTCGGCAATCTTTTTGTGGGTTGGACTTAGGGCAAGTAGACGCGCATTCCGCCCAACGAAGAACTGAATCTTGTCAAGTTCGAACGTAGGGGCGAAGCATTCCGAAAAAATCGTATTTCCACTTCCAACGTATCTGTATTGAAAGTTTCGCCCCTACCAACGACGATCGCTAAGTCACCTTGCCGGAAATACCAACGGGAGAGATGGAAATGCAAGATCCTTCGGTGCCCTCAGGATGACAGATTAAGACAGGTAGAGCAGGCTTTCCGGAGATACCGGTGGGGATGGTGGCAAACGGAAAGAAAGTGAATATTGCCGTGCGGTCAAATGCGCTCTAAAGGATGGGGTTTAGGCTAGCTGTCATTCTAAACGCAGTGAAGAATCTTGCATTACATCATGAAACTCTGCTATCAGCCGGGCAAGATCCTTCGGTGCCCTCAGGATGACAGAAAAAAGATGTCCAGAGTTTCAGGCCGGACATAGTGCCCTATGGGTATTGCGTTGTTGAATCCGGCTATTTTTTTTCGTAGTTCGAACGTAGGGGCGAAGCATTTCGAAAAAATTGCATTGCTACTTCTAACACATCCGCATAAAAAGCTTGGCCCCTACCAGCGAGTATTGGAAAGCAATCTTGCCAGAAATGCCAGTGGGGGTGACTTACTATAAAATTTTACAATTTAGGTGAATTTAAATGAAAAGTCTCTTGGCAATGACCTACTCTCCCAGGGGGCTGCCCCCCAAGTACCATCGGCGCTGATGAGCTTAACTGCCGGGTTCGGGATGTTACCGGGTGTACCCTCATCGCTAAAATCACCAAGAGACATATTTCTATGCTCATTAGGCTGAATAACATTTGCAGCAACGAATACTTTATCAAAAAAAGCAGCGAGTTCTCCGCATCACGTTGAAGCCCTCGATCATTAGTACAGTTTAGCTCAACGCATTGCTGCGCTTACACATACTGCCTATCTAGCAGGTGGTCTACCTGCGATCTTACTATCTTGACGATAAAAGTGATCTAATCTTAAGGCGAGTTTCCCACTTAGATGCTTTCAGCGGTTATCTCTGCCAGACGTAGCTACCCAGCTATGCCGTTGGCACGACAGCTGGCAAACCAGAGGTCTGTCCATTCCGGTCCTCTCGTACTAGGAACAGCTCCTTTCAAATCACTTACGCCCACAGTGGATAGAGACCGACCTGTCTCACGACGGTCTGAACCCAGCTCGCGTACCGCTTTAATGGGCGAACAGCCCAACCCTTGGGACCTTATCCAGCCCCAGGATGCGATGAGCCGACATCGAGGTGCCGAGCCAGGTCGTCGATATGAACTCTTGGACCTGACTAGCCTGTTATCCCCGGGGTAGCTTTTATCCGATGAGCCACGGCCCTTCCACTCGGAACCGTGGGATCACTAAGCCCTACTTTCGTATCTGCTCGGCGCGTTGGCCTTGCAGTCAAGCTCCCTTATGCCTTTACACTCTTAGGCTGGTTTCCATTCAGCCTGAGGGAACCTTTGGGCACCTCCGTTACTCTTTGGGAGGTGACCGCCCCAGTCAAACTGCCCACCTGGCACGGTCCTTCATCCGGATCACGGAATGAAGTTAGGGTCTAGAGTTCATCAGGGTGGTATTTCACCGTTGGCTCCACCAAGGCTGGCGCCCTAGCTTCATAGCCTCCCACCTATCCTACACAAATGAAATCCAAACTCAATGCCAAGCTGCAGTAAAGCTCCACGGGGTCTTTTTGTCCTACTGCGGGTAGGCCGCATCTTCACGGCCATTTCAATTTCGCCGGGTCCTTTGTTGAGACACTGTTCTAGTTGTTACACCTTTCGTGCGGGTCGGAACTTACCCGACAAGGAATTTCGCTACCTTAGGACCGTTATAGTTACGGCCGCCGTTCACCGGGGCTTCAGTTCAAAGCTTCGACTTGCGTCTAACCTCTCCCTTTAACCTTCCGGCACTGGGCAGGTGTCAGCCCCTATACATCGCCTTACGGCTTTGCAGAGACCTGTGGTTTTGGTAACCAGTCCCTAGAACCATTTCACTGCGACCCCCCAGCGCTCATTATTCATTCACACCAGAGGGCACCTCTTATCCCGAAGTTACGAGGCTAAATTGCCTAATTCCTTAACAAAGGTTCTCCCGTTCGCCTTGGTATACTCTACCCATCTACCAGTGTCGGTTTGCGGTACAGGCACTTAAGAATCAACGTTTAGAAGCTTTTCTTGGCAACAAGGCTCAACTCACTTCTGCCTCTGGGGCTCGCTGCCATGTCTCACCTCAGTCTACGGATTTACCTATAAACCTCATCGGCTGACACATGACACACCTGGACAACCAATGCCAGGCTGGCCTACCTCGTTGCGTCCCTCCATCACTCATCTTAAGTGGTTCCGGAATGTTGACCGGATGTCCATCGCCTACGCCTCTCGGCCTCGACTAAGGACCTGACTAACCCGACGCGGATTGACCTGGCGTCGGAAACCTTAGATATACGGCGAACACGGTTCTCACGTGTTTTACGCTACTCATGTCTGCATTCTCACTTCTGCCCGCTCCAACTGTCCTTTCGGTCAATCTTCACTGCTGGCAGAACGCTCCCCTACCAAATCCGCCCGAAGGCGGAAGTCCAAAGCTTCGGTACTATACTTAGCCCCGTTGAATTTTCCGCGCAAGATCACTCGACCAGTAAGCTGTTACGCACTTTTTAAAGGGTGGCTGCTTCTAAGCCAACCTCCTGGTTGTTTCAGTAACCTCACATCGTTTCCCACTTAGTATAGATTTGGGGACCTTAGCTGTTGATCTGGGCTGTTTCCCTCTCGACCCCGAAACTCATCTCCCGGAGTCCGACTGCTAAGCTTGGAGTAACGGCATTCGGAGTTTGATTAGGTTTGGTAAGCTATAAGCCCCCTAGCCCATTCAGTGCTCTACCTCCGTTACTAAACGCTTAACGCTAGCCCTAAAGCTATTTCGGGGAGAACAAGCTATCTCCAAGTTCGTTTGGCATATCACCTCTAACCACAGTTCATCCCCTAATTTTGCAATATTAGTAGGTTCGGTCCTCCACGAGCTTTTAAACTCGCTTCAACCTGACCATGGTTAGCTCACCTGGTTTCGTGTCTAATCCTTGCGACTGCACGCCCTATTCAGACTCGCTTTCGCTGCGGCTTCAGATGTTACTTCCTTAACCTTGCCACAAAGATTAACTCGCAGACTCATTCTCCAAAAGGCACGCCGTCAGGCATAGCGCTGCGCACAGGTTTTCACCTTAGCACCAACACGCCATTAGCCCTTCGACTGTTTGTAAGCTTACGGTTTCAGGTTCTTTTCACTCCCCTAACAGGGGTACTTTTCACCTTTCCCTCACGGTACTTGTTCACTATCGGTCATCAAATGTATTTAGCCTTAGAGAGTGGACTCCCTAGATTCCAACCGGATTAGCGTGCCCGGTTGTACTCAGGTATCCAGCGAGAGACTCGACATTTTCGCGTACAGGACTGTCACCTTCTGTGGTTGGCTTTTCCATACCAATTCTGCTAATGTCTCGTTTTGTAACTCTTAGTCGCCGGACCCTACAACCCCGAACCAGTAAACTAGTTCGGTTTAGGCTGATCCCCGTTCGCTCGCCACTACTTGGGGAATGATCTCTTTTCCTCGTGGTACTTAGATGTTTCAGTTCCCACGGTTCCCTTCACGCACCTATTTTATTCAATGCGTGATGCTGATGGTTCGCACCAGCAGGTTTCCCTATTCGGACATCCCCGGATATATCGCTTGTTCACAGCTCCCCGAGGCTTATCGCAGTGTCCCACGTCCTTCATCGGCATTTGACGCCAAGGCATTCACCGTAAGCTCTTAGTAGCTTCTCCACGTGACGCGGAGAAATCGATGCTTTTTCAAGCATTCGTTATTTATTTACTAATTTTACGTATGCTACACAATTCATCGCTAAATCGTATATACATACGGCCTACAAATGTTATTCAGTTTTTAATGTGCTATTCATCTGTTGTCAGATGACAGAAAGATCCAAATCGCTTCCGATCCTTCTGTCTTCAGGCAATTCCCCTCGCCATCTATATGATGGAGATGAGGGGACTCGAACCCCTGACCTCCTCCTTGCAAAGGAGGCGCTCTCCCGACTAAGCTACATCCCCAGGTCTCACAAATTGTGGGCCTTTCAGGACTCGGACCTGAGACCTCGCCCTTATCAGAGGCGCGCTCTAACCAACTGAGCTAAAGGCCCTTGAGTGTCAGCCTTATCAACTCAAAAGTGACAGGAAATTTGTTCGACGAAGTCCGATTTTTCAATCTCGTTACGACGCTCTGTGTCTCACCGTTTCAGAACGATTCTCCCTTGCGGGATATGGATATTTAAGTTTCTTAGAGTAGAGCGCCAGCCCTCAGGCTTTTGCTCGGATCTCCATAGAAAGGAGGTGATCCAGGCGCACCTTCCGGTACACCTACCTTGTTACGACTTAGTCCCAGTCACCAACCCCACCTTTGACAGCTCCCTCCCTTGCGGGTTAGGATACCGGCTTCAGGTGTTGCCAGCTTCCATGACTTGACGGGCGGTGTGTACAATCCCCGGGAACGTATTCAACGCAGTATAGCTGACCTGCGTTTACTAGCAACTCCAACTTCATGCAGGCGAGTTGCAGCCTGCAATCTGAACTGAGGCCGGCTTTGGAGGATTGGCTCCGTCTCGCGACTTGGCAACCTATTGTGCCGACCATTGTAGCGTGTGTGTAGCCCTGGATATAAAGGTCATGCTGACTTGACGTCATCCGCACCTTCCTCCGACTTAATACCGGCGGTATTGTGTGACACTTGTAACACACAACGCGGGTTGCGCTCGTTAGCGGACTTAACCGAACATCTCACGACACGAGCTGACGACAGCCATGCAACACCTGTAACAGCTCCCCGAAGGGTCGGTCCGCTTTCGCTTCCCTACCACTGCTATGTCAAACCCAGGTAAGGTTCTTCGTGTAGCAACGAATTAAACCACACGCTCCGCTGCTTGTGCGGGGACCCGTCAATTCCTTTGAGTTTTAACCTTGCGGCCGTAGTCCCCAGGCGGTAGACTTATCGCGTTAGCTTGGACACCGATGGTGATTAAACCACCGACGCCTAGTCTACATCGTTTAGGGCTAGGACTACCGGGGTCTCTAATCCCGTTTGCTACCCTAGCTTTCGCGTCTGAGTGTCAGGAATGGTCCAGGAGGCCGCCTTCGCCACTGGTGTTCCTCCAGATATCTGCGCATTCCACCGCTACACCTGGAATTCCACCTCCCTCTACCATCCTCTAGTTCTGCAGTTTAGAACGGCCTCTCCCAGTTGAGCCGGGAGCTTTCACGCCCTACTTACAGTACCACCTACACGCGCTTTACGCCCAGTAAATCCGGATAACGTTTGCCTCCTACGTGTTACCGCGGCTGCTGGCACGTAGTTAGCCGAGACTTATTCTGGAAGTACATTCCTTCCTATTCCTTCCAAAAAGTGCTTTACGACCCGAAGGCCTTCTTCGCACACGCGGTGTTGCTAGATCAGACTTTCGTCCATTTCTAATATTCCCTACTGCTGCCACCCGTAGGTGTATGGACCGTGTTTCAGTTCCATTGTGGGGGGCCACCCTCTCAGGTCCCCTACCCGTCATAGCCTTGGTAGGCCGTTACCCTACCAACCAGCTGATGGGACGCAGGCTCCTCTCGAAGCGAATAAATCCTTTACTCTCAAGTTTCTAAAAATCGAGAGCACATGCGGTATTAGCGATCCTTTCGGAACGTTATTCCACACTTCGAGGCAGATCACCAACGCGTTACTCACCCGTTCGCCACTAAGTCAATATTGCTATTAACTCCGTTCGACTTGCATGTATTAGGCACACCGCCAACGTTCATCCTGAGCCAGGATCAAACTCTCCGCTAAAATTTATCACCTTACGGTGTTTTCATCTTTACGGAAATTTCATTAACGAGGCTTGTAGTAATTACTTACCTATTTCTTTCTTGTCTTGCATTTTTCCTATCACTTTTCAGTTGTTAAGGTTCTGACTTTCAAGAGACCGGATTCTAACGGATTCATTCTCCGCTGTCAAGCCATTCTTTCAGACGAAAGCGCCGGCCCAAAAACCTCTGCCGGCAACTGGCTACCCGATCCTATCTAGACCCAAGCTATTCTGTTTTCAAGCATCACGCCACAGGCGCGATATCCTAATGTAGCACCTTGGAACAATTAGTATAGACGATCAAAATTGTTTTGTCAAGGGCGAATTCCAACCTGTTTGAGTTTTGCCTCATTCTTGCTGGGGTTCAGAAAGCTTATTTTTTCAAAGTTCGTGCGTCCGTTCGGAAGCACAAAAGTCAATTATAGGCAAACCAAAGATTAAGTCAAGGGTTTATTGGACCAATTTCGAAACTCGTTTGAGCAATTTCTTTTGAATTTGTCTTCAATGTTTTTCCGCAAAATAGTTTGTCACATCACTCCACTTCTACACGACTTTAACTATGTAGCTACAATTGAACACGAGGAAGGTGGTTTTGGATAAGAATCCTACAACTCAATCAACACCTGTGATTAATGAGGAACAGATCTTCAGTAATTTACCTGATCTGTACCAGGCATATGCAACCAAGGTTTTCCATTATCACTACAGCCGCGTGCAAAACCTGCACGAAGCCGAAGACCTGACCTCGCAGACTTTCATAGCCGCCTGGGAGAAATGGCATACACTTCGCGACCCGGACAAAGCAGTAGGTTGGCTCTTTACCATCGCCCGAAACAAGGGTATCGACCACATTCGCAAACAGCAGCATCTTCAGTCAGAAGAATTGGATGAAGAATTTATCCAATCTACGAACACAAATGATCCCCAATCTTCAGCTGAAACTTGGGAATATCTGATGGATTTGCGCCAACACATTACTAAATTATCAGAAAAAGAACAGGAATTGATCCGTTTGCGTCTGGTAGGCGAGCTGCCATTCAAACAGGTCTCTCAAGTAATGCACGAACCCGAAACGCGCATAAAAAAACGCTATTATCGGCTGCTGGAGCGCCTTCGAGCCCAGATGGAGCAAGAATGAACACACTAACCAATTTCGAAAAGGATATCCAACAAACCTTTAGGCTGCCAGAACCTCGCCCGGAGTTCCTGAGTAATCTGGCGGCAAGAATTTCCAAGCCCTACCAGCCAAAGCATGCACAACAGGCAAGAATTCGTCTGGCATGGACCGTACTCGCAATCGTTGCAGTATTGTTAGTGACGATCGCCTCAATTGGACCGGGTAAGGTGTGGGCTCAACTCCAGTCCTGGCTAGGGCTTCACCCGGATGTTGGTTTGATCCAGCCGGATACTCCTCTGCGCGTGCTGAAAGCACCCGTCAGCATGACCCGCGAGGGCGTGACGATTGAAGTCTACGACGCTACCTTGAGCCCGGAGATGACTGTGATCCGCTACAGCGTCAGAGATGTGCCTTCTTCAGCGTATCCTCAAAATGAGAACATCAGTGGTTGTATTGAGCCACAATACCTTGAAGCCTCTGATGGCAGGCGCTTTCAAGCGTATGGCGACAGTGAATACGAAATTATCCCCTTTGATGTTTACGAGGTAGAGTTGGTCATTCCCTGTATTCATAACACCATCCCTGGAACTGTGCCTGAAAACTGGCGCATCCAGCTCGAATTTGTCCTTTCGGACACTCCTCTGAACCTGACGCCTGTCTATATCGCCCCCGAACGAGTCACCCCAACCCAACCCGGACAAACCGATGAGAGCGACCTGCCTGGTTCTCAAGCCCGACTTTTGGTCAGCCACAGTTTGGTTGAAGGCGATAACCTGATCCTTGCGGGTTTCATTCGCGGTCTCGGTCAGGAATACCGCAATCAGGTTGGTAGTCTCGAAGTGCTGGATGCTAATGGACAGCCTGTGCCATGGGTGTATTCTTACGAACCTTCCGGCATTGCAAACGCTTACGCCAACGAGATAGGCTTTTGGATGATTCGCATCAAGCCTGCAGGGTTGGCATTCCCGCTTGAAATTCGCCGGTCATACGAAGAGCGTAGTCAGCCCTTGCCTGACGAGAAAACCTCGATAACGATCCACTTCCCGGAAGAGATCCCAAATTTCGATCTCCCGATCAAGCAAAGCTTCATCCTGGCTGGCGAAACCATGGAACTCTTTTTCATCAGGGAGCAGCCTTCCCAGTTTGGCGGTTACGACTATGACTTTTACTTCAAAGCGCACCCGGTTATCAACACGCTTTCGGTCGAAGCTCCCGGGTCCAACCTACCTACTATGACCGCCTCGGGTGACCATGTAATGCACGGGGAAGAGGTTTTTATGTCCGGACTGTGGATGCCAGATGGGAAGCTACTCGGAGATATTGAGATCACCTTTTCTGAACCGATTAAAGTGCTCGAACCAATCACACTCAGCCAAAGCTTCACTCCACCAGCAGATTTGATTGACCAACTTGAAACGTTGAATCCGGATGATCAAGCTTGCATTGCCTTCAACAATTATGGTGATCCAAACCAAATAGCAGGCGCTATCCCGGAAGGAAAGATTCTTATTTATGGAGAACCAGCTCCGCTCGCAAGCTATCAGTTGGCGCTCTACAGTCTCGATGGCAGCCTGATAGATGTCATTGGTGAGAATATGACACATTCCACGATCTCTCCAGACGGGTCGAGCGTGGTTTACTTCGTTCAGAATCAGGGCCTGTGGCGTTACGATCTTGCGACAGACTCTCGCTGGCAAGTAAATCCCTTACAAGGCTACGATCTGCACTGGTCTCCAGATGGGCAGTGGATTGCTTTCAAAGGCTATGGGGTTGATTCGCTGGCCGTTACACTGATTAATCTGGATAGCAATCAGGTGCTCGCTTTGCCCGAGGAAAACGCGGGAGGGATCATCACCTGGTCAGCTGACAGTCAGCGGGTCTACATCCGTGTAGCTGACAGCAGCGATTCACGGGGGCGTTTATTTGTGTACGACTTGTCAACTTCTTCTGTATCTGTTTCTGACCTGCTTGATGCTGGGAAGCACATTCCGAGCTCTTTCACTCTATCTCCTGATGAAAAACACGCTCTGGTGGCAAATGGAAATCGTGATTGGAGCCTGATAGATCTCGAGAGAGGTCAGGAAAAGCTTCTTACTGAAGGTTTGTTGCTTGTAGACCCTTTATGGGTAGGACAGGATTGGATCGCATTTTCCCGATTGGATCAGCAACAAAGTAAGCCTCTCCCGCCTATACTGATCAACCCCCAAACTTGCCAGGTTATTCATTTGCCTGAGGAACTCAGCGGAAAGGTTTTTGGGATTTGGCTGGACCAATAGAATGCACGAGATGTCAGGTTCATGCCTTTTGCTTCGGGTCTACAGAAGGGGAAAAACCTGACAAAGGTCGTAAACCCGGTACTCATTTAAATATTTTAGGATCGGATTCAAATCAGGCTGGAAGACTATTTCAACACTTCTTTGATCCGATAAAAGGCACGAATCGCGGCGTTTTCGTCGCATACTCCCGCCATGCCGGGTTTTGATCCTTACCCTTTTCCTGGATCGGGATCCCAGATACAAACAGGAGCAGGTAGGTGATCAAGGAAACGGCGAGGGAGATAAACGTGCCCCAGGCGAGATCCACAACCGTCACGAGCAGTGGCCAGTCCTTGAGGGTCGCCATGTTGGTCAGGTCATATGTGGCGTAGGTCACCAGACCGAAAATCGCGGCGCTTACTATCAGCTTTGTCAGGTTTTGATGTTCCAAAGCCGGAACGATCACGAAGTACGCCAACGCGGCGATAAACAGCAAATAAAAGATTGCGGCCGGCAGCAGTCTGGCCTTATCAGCCATCAGATGCCCAATTTGGGACTTATAAAACTTCTGTGCGATGACTGTGAGCCAGAGCATATCAATGCCCAGAAAGACGACGAAAGCGACTAAAAACGTCTTGATGTTTTCCATAATTCCTCTTTAATTCATCTTTCATTTTTGCGTTACATAACATATAGCAAGTATGTCACTTTTATTAGAGTCAGCAATCCTCGTTGTGAACAGAAAAAAACCTGGGAATCATCAGGGATTCATTTTGCTCAGTTGACCCTGTCTTAATTTTCATGATTCGATATCATCACAGCAGCAATATTTCTTTTCAAACTTGTATAATTGACCTCTGTAAGGATTTTCGGGTTGCCAAAACGCATGTCACATTGTTTAAAATTGTAATTATTCCCCGCCTATCAGAAACAAAAAAAACAGCACCGAGAGTGTTCGGTGCTGTTTTGGGTATCACTCTCAATTAGAAATCGATGTTGAAGACAAAGCTGCGGAAGAAGATGTAGATAAAGTAAATAACGATCAAGTATATTGCAGACTTTTTGCCAAGTTTTCCATCATTGAACCATAAGATTGCCCAAAGCAAAACGCCGGTCAGGATCTCCCACGGGAGATCCCAGACAAGCAGAGGTCTCGGAACGGCATAGGTCGAAATGAGCGCGCCGCCACCGATTGCCAACAAAGGATTGGTGATGTTGCTGCCTACCAGCGTGCCCAGGGAAATACCAGCTTCTTTATGACGAATACCCGCCAAAGCGGTCGTGAGCTCAGGTAAGGCTGACGCCAGGCCGAGCGTAATTACACCAATGAGCGAACCGCCCACACCTGTACGATCAACAATAGTTTCGGTAGCCGAGAGCACAAAAGTGGCGCATCCAATGATGATCACCAGCATCACTACTGTAATAAAGGCGTCGCTCAACACTTGACGCCCATTGCTTGGAACGTCTTCAGCCAATTCTGAAGAATTGAGCTCGTTGTCCTCTTCTTTGTAGTGCTTGCGTTCGTCCAAATATAAATAGTAGGTATAGGCGAGAAATGTTCCAAACAAAATCGCTCCATCAATGCGGCTGTAGTAACCATCCCAACCGAGGATGAGACACATAATGGTCGTGCCGATCATCGGGATCATGCTCTTCCAGAGGAAATAGCGCCTGAAGTAAAGGTTGCCAGCCACCAGAATCACGATGCCCATGATCAGAGTCTGCTGAACAACGTCCGAACCAATATTGGCACCCAACACGATAGCAGAACCCGTTTGATAATCCAGCGTGCCGCGCAAAATGTTGACAGACGCGGTGAAGTGGGAGGTGATTTCCGGAAGTGAGGTGGCAACAGAGAGCACCGTCATTCCCATGAAGGTGCTGGATAGTTTAAAGTAATTCGCAATCCCGATCAGTTTCTTTACAGCATAGTTCGCGCCTACAACCAGCACGACGAGCGCAGCCAAACCAACCGCGCTAACTAAGTATATACTCCAATTTTGCATCATAATAAGCTCTTTTCTCAAAAACGATTGATTATAAGACCCTTTTCTGCCCCAGCAATAGCTGTGAAGACGATTTAACCTCAATTTAACAATCACCAGAGGAGAAGCCACTCGCTTTGCGACAGCGGAATGAGGAGGCGAGACAGTTTTTCTGTGGTTGTAAGCGTTATGCCAATGCCCGCCAAACATTGTATGGCGACCATTTGTCATCGCGAGCGGAGCAGCCTGTGCCCGTAGAATATGGCAATCTGCATATTTTTTTCCAAAAGCAAAGATGATAGAGCAAGATGTATCGACATACAAATGATTGTGCCAGTCTCTTGACCGAGCACAGTTTTTGCCTTAGGCATCCAGCATCAACCGGAGAAATTCGGTCAGTTCACGTACACGACGCAGTCCCACTCCGATTCGCTGCGGGGAAAATAAACGCGGGCACGATCGCTGGGAAGACTGGCTATAGGCCCCGGTTTGTTGTCATTCTGAGCGACAGCGAAGAATCTTGGAAACATCCTTCGTTCCTCAGGATGACAAGAAATCACCCGTGACTTTGGTCAAATGGTAATTACGGAACTCTTTATGCCGTTTGCTGCCTTGGGAAACCTTCGGTCAGTTCGCGTGCACGACGCGGTCCCACTTCGATTCACGGTGGCGAGAATAAACACCGTCACAAGTAATTCAACGGAACACCTCAATTCTTACCGATTGCTAACACTTTTTCTGTAGACTATTGATGATATAAGAATAAAATAGAAAGAAGTAAAGAAGAAATTATGGACCTAAACAAATTTACCCAAAAAGCGCAGCAGGCTGTGCTCAACGCCCAGCAATTGGCGCGTGAGTTTAACCACCAAAGCATCGAACCCAGCCACTTGCTGCTGGCGTTGCTCAACCAGTCCGACAGTACTGTGTCGGCTGTGATCACGCAAATTGCCGGCTCTGCAGACATATTAAAAGAAGAAGTGCGCAAAGAACTGGCGGACCGCCCCAAAGTCTACGGCAGCTCCAGCGCTGAGGCGGGGCTTGCACGCCCAGCCGCTGACGTGCTGGATGCGGCAGAGCGCTATGCCAAGGGCATGGGCGACGAATACACCTCTACCGAACACATCCTGCTCGGTCTGACCGACAGCCCCGAGAGCAAAACCCTCTCAGCCTTCGGCGTGACCAAGGACGCCGTGCTCAAAGCCCTGCGCGAGATCCGCGGCAGCCAGTCGGTTACCAGCCAAAACCCGGAAGAAACCTACCAGGCGCTCGAAAAGTATGGTCGTGACCTGACCGCGCTGGCGCGCCAGGGCAAGATGGATCCGGTGATCGGGCGCGACGAAGAGATTCGCCGCACGATCGAGATCCTCAGCCGCCGCACCAAAAACAACCCCGCCCTGATCGGTGAGCCCGGCGTGGGTAAGACCGCCATTGTTGAAGGGCTGGCGCAGCGCGTGGTTAACCGCGACGTGCCTGAGGGTTTGAAAAACAAACGCATAGTTCAGCTCGATATGGCAGCCATGGTAGCCGGAGCCAAATATCGCGGCGAGTTCGAGGAACGTCTCAAAGCCACGCTCAAGGAAGTGACTGAGGCTGAAGGGCAGATCATACTGTTCATCGATGAGATGCACACGGTCATCGGCGCCGGCGCGGCCGAAGGCGCAATGGATGCTGGCAACATCCTCAAACCGATGCTGGCGCGCGGTGAACTGCACCTGATTGGCGCTACCACTACCAACGAATACCGCAAGTACGTCGAGAAAGATGCCGCCCTCGAGCGCCGCTTCCAGCCGGTTTATGTGGCTGAGCCCAGTGTTGAAGACACCATCAGCATTTTGCGCGGTTTGAAATCGAAATATGAAGTGCACCACGGTGTGCGCATCACCGATTCAGCCGTCATCGCCGCCGCAACTTTGAGCAACCGCTACATCACGGACCGACAATTGCCGGACAAGGCGATCGATCTGATCGATGAAGCCGCCGCCCACCTGCGCACTGAAATCGACTCCAAGCCCCAGGCTCTGGATGAGGTCGACCGCGACATCATGCAGCTGGAAATCGAGAAACAAGCCTTGCAGAAAGAAAAGGATCAAGCCTCCCGTGAACGGCTCGAAAAGATTGAAGCGGAACTGGCTGATTTGGGCGAAAAATCAAAAGCCCTGACAGCCCAATGGCAGGCTGAAAAAGAAGCGATTAAAAGCTTCAAGGATCTCAAAGAAAAGCTCGATCAGGCTCAGCAGGAAATGGAACAGGCAGAAAGAAACGCCGATCTGGAAAAAGCCTCGCGCCTGCGCTACGGCACCATTCGTGAACTTGAAAACAAGATCCACGAGGCCGAACTGAAGCTGCAAAGCCAGCAAAAACAGGGCGCGCTGCTTAAGGAAGAGGTAGACGCGGAAGAAATTGCCTCCGTGGTGGGTAAATGGACTGGCATCCCGGTCAACCGCCTGCTGGAAGGCGAAATGGAGAAGCTCCTTCACATGGAAGAGCGCCTGCATCAGCGCGTTGTTGGGCAGGATGAAGCCATCAATGCCGTCTCCAAGGCGGTACGCCGCTCGCGTTCGGGCATGCAGGACCCCAATCGCCCGATTGGATCCTTCATTTTCCTGGGGCCCACTGGCGTCGGCAAGACCGAGCTGGCGCGTGCCCTGGCAGAGTTCCTCTTTGACGACCAGAACGCCATGGTGCGGATTGACATGAGCGAATACCAGGAACGCCACACCATCAGCCGCCTGTTTGGCGCCCCTCCGGGCTACGTGGGCTACGAGGAAGGCGGTCAGTTGACAGAAGCTGTGCGCCGCCGCCCTTACAGCGTGGTTTTGTTCGACGAGATCGAAAAAGCCCATTCTGAGATCTTCAACGCTCTCCTGCAGGTGCTGGATGACGGGCGCATGACCGATGGGCAGGGGCGCACGGTGGACTTCCGCAACACGCTGATCATCATGACCAGCAACCTCGGCAGCCAGCTTTGGATGAACGATGAAAACGATCAGCCACGGCAGGTCAGCCGTGATGCAGTTGTGAACCTGCTGAAAAATTTCTTTCGACCGGAATTTTTGAACCGGGTGGACGAGATTGTCACCTTCAAGCCTCTCACCCGCGAGGATTTAGGCGGGATCGTCGAAATCCAACTGCGGCACGTCTCTGATTTGCTGGCAGACCGCGGGCTCAAGCTCGAGATCAGCCCAGCCGCCCGGGAATGGCTGGCGGATGTGGGTTATGACCCCGAATTTGGCGCGCGCCCTCTGAAGCGCGCCATCCAACGCGAGGTTCAGGACCCGCTGGCACTTAAGATCCTCAGCGGCGAGTTCAGCGAAGGCGACACGATCAAGATCGACCTGGCTGACGGTGGTTTGAGTTTTAGTAAAGGGTAAGCTTTTGTTATGGTTAAAAAGTAAAGCTCACGAATTCTCGTGAGCTTTACTGAAGAAACCTATCATCTTGAGCAGAGCGTAACTAAGTGGAATAAGGAAGAATCTAATCCAATCGAATGCCCAAAATTGAGTGTTTTCTTACCTTTGAACACGCCCAGTCGCATTCCCTTTCATCAAGGAATTAACTTCAGAGAGTGTAACACGGTTAAAATCGCCTTCAATAGAATGTTTCAAGCAAGAAGCTGCTACGGCAAATTCGATGGCATTTTGAGGGTCATAATTGTTTTTCAAGGCGTAAATCAAACCACCTGAGAAGGAATCGCCACCGCCGATTCGATCAAAGACACGGATTTCGTAAGTTCGGGAGAAGTGGGTATCGTTCCCGTCGTAAAGCATACCGGCCCAATTGTTGTTATTGGCATCAATAGAAGTCCTCAAGGTAATACCAACATGTTCAAAACCGTAAGTACTAACAAGCTGTTTCGCCACAGACTTATACCCTTCATAATCGAGTTTCCCGCTTTCCACATCTGCGCCCTCAGCCTTAATTCCTAACACCTTCTCGGCATCTTCTTCGTTAGCAATACAGACATGCACGTAAGGCATCATGGCAGCCATTGTCTCCTTAGCAAGCTCGGTGCTCCAGAGGTTTTTCCGGTAATTTAAATCACAACTGACCTTAATGTTTTTTTGGCTGGCTGCTAAGAGAGCCTCTCTGCAAGTCTGTACCAGGTTCGCGCTTAGTGCAGGCGTGATACCCGTGAAATGAAACCACTCTACGCCCTCAAACAGTTTGTCCCAATCAAAATCTTTTGGTTCAGACATTGCAATTGCTGAGAATTTTCGATCGTAAAGAACTGTAGAGGGTCTCTGAGAATGACCTTTCTCAACAAAATAAGTCCCCATTCGGTCACCCTGTCGCAATATCAGGGTAGTATCTACCCCAAAATAACGCAGACTATTAATGGCGGCCTGACCAATTCCGTTTTTTGGCAAACAAGTTAAATACACTGCATCTTCACCATAATTTGCAAGAGATACAGCCACATTAGCTTCGCCTCCGCCAAAAGTCGCCTCAAGTTTGTTAGTCTGCAGAAGTCTATGCCCGTCTTCGGACATAAGGCGTAACATGATTTCGCCAAAGGTTAGAATTTTTCCCATCGTTCCTCCGTAATTAAACCAGATGGATCGCAAATCCCGCGATTTCTTCCTTAATATAGATTGCTTTAAGCTTACCGTCGGGGTCCCGTTTTTCAGATTCTTTGTTAAACTGAACACCCATCGCACTAAGATAATTAACCGAACGATCCAAGGAATTTGTCTTAAACGCGATATGACCGTTCTTTCCAAGGTAGGGAGACTTCATGAATTCTATGACTGTCCCAGCAAAGATGGAACTATTGCCTACCTTGGGGTCTGTAAAGTGAAACAATTCGGAAAACCGTTTGGCAGAATTTAATGCGGTTTCAGGATCGGGTGTGTTCACGCCAATGTGAACTAACTCCAATCCTAACATAATTGAAACCGCCTGCCGACACAAATCGGTTATACCCGACCAGTTCCGAATTTCAACACTTTTTCCCAACATAAAGGTACCCCCACACGCGGCAATGCGATCAAAAGCCAGGTAATTTGCCAGGTTTTCCAGTGAGATACCGCCAGTTGGGATGAACTTGACACCTTTATATGGACCGCAAAAGGCTTTCAAGGCTGCTAATCCGCCAATCTGTTCTGCGGGGAAAAATTTTACCAAATTTAAACCCAAATCGATCGCCTTATCCAATTCAGAGGGAGTAGCAACCCCAGGAATAATCGGCACACCCTTTTGTTGGCAATGCCGGACGACTCTCTCGTTTAATGCTGGGGCAACCAGGAACCTGGCACCTGCAGCTATGGCAAGATCAGCCTGTTGTGTGTTTGTCACTGTGCCTGCCCCTACCAGGAGATTGGGATTGTTTTCGACCATAGCGGCAATGACATTCTCCGCCTTTGGCATACGGAAGGTGATTTCGGCAACAGGGATGCCACCATCAGACAGTGCTTTCCCCAACGGAGCTGCATCCTCAACACTATTAACCCTGGCAATGACTGGGATGAGTCCTATAGCCGAGACCTGATCCAAAATTTCTGTCACGACTACCTCACTCTTTCCACAAGATATTGCTTCATCCTACGCATGCCTTCAATGATATTTTCATCGGAGGTAGCATAAGTGATACGAATATATCCTTCACCAGCCTCACCAAACCCAGTGCCTGGAACGGTAACAACCCCTGTTTTTCGAAGTAGGTCCATACAGAAATCGGTGGATTTCATTCCTAATTCTTTAATGCTAACAAAAAGATAAAAAGCACCTTTTGGTTTTTTCACTTTTAAACCAGGCATATCGCTGACAAGATCATAGATCTGGTTTCTGCGTTTTTCATAAATATCACGCATGCGATCCACATCGTCCTGGCAATCTCGCAGAGCTCTGGCGCCTGCAAGCTGGGTAGGTGCTGGTAAACAAGAGGCGCTGTTTTCATGAAGTTTTGTCATAGCCCGGATGATGTCGGGATTAGAGATTGTGTATCCCAACCGCCAGCCAGTCATGGCAAACATCTTTGAAAACCCACTAATATACACTGTCCTCTCCCGCATCCCGGGAAAAGAAGTAATGCTGGTATATTTCAATCCATCATAGACAAGCCTGCTATAGATTTCATCAGAAACTGCGAACAAGTCATGCTCAACTATCAACTCTGCTATGCCCTTCAGCGTTTCTGCGTCGATGACCGCACCGGTTGGATTGGAAGGAGAATTGATCATAATTAACTTGGTTTTGGGCGTGATAGCCTGGCGAATCTGATCCACTGTTGGAATAAAATCTGTCTCCTCAGTAACCCGAACCTCCTTAAGTTGCGCTCCGCACATAGCAATATGACCAAAGTAATTCGCCCACGCCGGAGTAATAAGAATTACTTCATCGCCAGGATTCGCAATAGCAAGAAGGGCTAATTGTAGTGATTCCATCGCTCCACAGGTCACTAATATTTCACTCTGATAATCAGGTTTAAGATCGTCTTTGTGGTACTCAGCAATTGCTTGGCGCAACTCCGGAATACCTGCATTGGGTGTGTAGTGGGTCAATCCTCTTTGCCAGGCATCACAAGCCTCATCGATCACTACTTGCGGAGTGATGAAATCCGGTTCGCCCACCGTAAAACTCACGGTGTCGGTCATATTCAAGGCTTCATTGTACATTGCCCTGATTGCCGAACCTCCCATATTACGTGCTAATTTCGATAGTTCCATAGTAGTTCTCCTTTTTATGCTCCAAGATAAGCCGCTTTTACCTGTTCATTATTTAACAGGTCGGCTGAATTCCCAGAAAGGACAATCTTGCCGGTTTCCATCAAGTATGCCCTTGCAGCGACATTGAGTGCCATGAAGGCGTTTTGTTCAATTAACAATATACTCGTGCCCGTACCGTTTATATCTTTGATAACCCTGAAGATTTCATCAACAATAATGGGAGCCAATCCCATGGAAGGCTCATCCAACAGCATGATTCTGGCATTGGCCATCAAACCTCTTCCCAATGCAAGCATTTGCTGTTCGCCTCCAGAAAGCGTGCCAGCCAGTTGTTGTCTGCGTTCCTTTAATCTAGGAAAAAGAGTATATACACGTTCCAGTGTTGTATCTACAAGCGTGCGATCCTTGACTGTTTTTGCCCCCAGGAATAAATTCTGCTGAACAGTCAGTTTGCTGAAAACCCGTCTGCCCTCAGGGACATGTGCGATACCTAACTCAACATGTTTATGAGCTGGGAGTTTGGTTAGTTCAATACCATCAAGTCGAATACTTCCAGATTTGGCTTTTTCGAGCCCAGAAATGGTGCGAAGAATAGTTGTCTTACCTGCACCATTGGCACCGATTAATGCAAGGATTTCTCCCTTTTCAACATGGAAGGAGACACCTTTCACCGCTTCAATCGCTCCATATGACACCGACAGATCACTTACTTCAAGCAATGGCATTGTAACCTCCTCCAAGATAAGCTTCGATTACTTTAGGATTACGTTGAATCTCTGCGGGATTACCTTCAGCGATAGTTTTGCCAAAGTCGAGCACCTTAATTCGATCAGCCAGAGGCATGACAAAATTCATGTGGTGTTCAATAAGAATGATCGTCATGTTGAATTTTTCGCGTATGTTCCTTATCAGCGACGCGATTTCATCAATTTCGACAGCATTCATTCCTGCTACAGGTTCGTCCAGAAGTAAAATCTTTGGCTTGAGCATCATGGCTCTTACGATCTCAAGCTTCCTTTGTGGTCCATAAGGCAGATTTTTGGAGAGGAGATCAGCCTGTTGATCGAGGTTAAAAATCTTCAGCAGTCTCATCACTTCGATATCAAGCTCGCGTTCTTGTTCTACAATAGATTTAGTTCGTAATAACGCCGGAAAAAACTTTTCCGAGCTATGTAGTGTGTAAGCCATTTTGATATTGTCAACCACAGTGGCGTTATGGAAGAGGCGAATGTTCTGGAAGGTTCTGGCAAGCCCATTTGCGGCAAATTGATTCGGTCGTAACCCGACAAGGTTCTTTCCTTCCATCTCAATTGTGCCAGATGTTGGTTTATAGATACCTGTCAGCATGTTGAAAACAGTCGTTTTTCCTGCACCGTTGGGACCGATAATTGCCAGCAATTCCCCTTCTTGCACATCAGCCGAGAAATCTTCGACTGCCACAAGTCCGCCAAACTTTATTGTGAGATTTTTTATACTTAATAATGTTGTCATGGTTATTCCCCTTCTTCAGCGTCTTGTACAGTTGATTCTGTTACGCCTTCATACAACTCTTTTCGGCGAATTCTGAGGAAAGGCAATTCGTAACCGCCAACGAGACCCTTGGGGCGGTAGAGCATTACAATGATAAGGACCAGCGCATAGATTACCAGACGCCAGGAAGCCAGGAACCGTAAAGCTTCGGGAAGAGCGGTAAGCAATAAGGCACCGACAATCGATCCTGTCAAAGAACCGCTGCCACCCGCATAGAGAAAGACCAAAAGGTCTGAGGATTTTACAAAACTGAAGGTATCGGGTTGGATAAAGGAAACGACATGTGCGTACAATCCACCAGCAACTCCGGCAATGAAGGCAGAAAATGTAAAGGAAATGATTTTGTAACGGGTAGTATCAATTCCCATGGCTTCAGCAGCAATCTCATTGTCGCGAATAGCAATCCAGGCACGCCCATAGCGGGAGTAGATGATATTCCTGACCACAAACAAAGTCAAAGCTACAAAAGCAAAAATCCAAGCGAGATTAGCATAGGTCGGAATACCGATCATTCCCCTTGCTGCCCCTATGGGTTCAACCAGTCTTAATCCAGCTCTGACAATTTCACCAAAGGCTAAAGTTACAATTGCCAGGTAGTCGCCTTTTAGTTTTAAAGTAGGCAAGCCGATCAAGAAGCCGACTAATGCTGCTACCAGACCTCCAATGAAGAGACTCATTAAAAAGACTGGTATCTGCATTGAGGAGGGAATTACACTTGGTTTCAAGATCAAGGTGGTAATAATTGCAGATCCATAAGCTCCCAGGGACATGAAACCCGCATGACCGATAGAGAACTGTCCTGTAAATCCATTAACCACGTTTAAACTGAGGGTCATCATGATGTTTACACCAGCGAACATCAGAATTTGAATATGGTAATTATTAGCAATGCCAAATGATTTGAGCAGCATGATCAAACCATAAATGGCAGCGAAACCGAGGACAGGCAGGATGCCCTTACTAAGGTGTTTAGGAATTTTCAATTCAACCTCCTAAACTTTTTCAATGGAGAATTTGCCCAACAAGCCAGCAGGTTTAAAGAGCAATATCAAGATTAGGACAATAAAACCGATCATGTATCCTAAATTAGAATTAATGGAAGTAGCGAAAATTTCGGATATACCCAGAATGAAGCCACCTAACATGGCACCACGGATATCGCCAATTCCACCAAGCACTGCCGCAATAAACGACTTGGTCCCCAGCCACCCTCCCATGTAAACATCGACCTGGGGGTAGATGCTGGCATAAAAAATACCACTGGAGGATGCTAGAGCTGCTCCGATAAAAAAGGTCATGGAAATAATGATATTGATATTGATGCCCATCAGCAGTGCAGCGTCCTTATCCATGCTAACTGCCCTCATTTGAGCGCCTAATGGAGTCTTGTTGACGACGTAGTAGAGGATGATCATCAGCAACAGTGATAATACCAACATGATCAGTTGTGTCGAAGTTATCGTCACACCGCCGATATTATATTGAATAAGCGGAAAGAGTCTGGGGAATGGACGTGGGTTAGGACCGATGAATGGCAAAGCACGGGGAAAATTTTGCAAGAACATGGAAACCCCAACCGCTGTGATCAGGGCAGTCATCCTGGGACGATCACGTAAGGGTTTGTATGCAACTGCCTCAACGATCACACCAACCAATCCGGTTCCAATCATGGCAATGAGGATGATTGCGATTACCTGCAAAACGGAGAGGGTCCCAGTGGTATTCGTGAAAGCCGTAGTGAGAAAAACAGTGGAAAGTGCACCAATCATGAGAAAATCACCGTGGGCGAAGTTGATCATACCCACAATCCCATAAACCATGGTGTAACCTAACGCAAGCAAGGCATATACACTGCCAAGTTGTATACCATAAATTAATAGTTGGAAAAAAGTAGTCATTCTCCTCCTTTTCCGATATTCATATAAGGAACAGCCATGCCCTAAAGGGCATGGCTGTGTGATCTACCGAGTTTTAAGGATTGACGTTGACAACAAACTCAGGAACGCCTTCGGCATTGTACATCAAAATAGCAGCACCCTTGATTGGGTTGCGGTCTGGACCAACCGTAATCGTACCGGAAGGGAGATGTAAATCTTTAAGGGAAGCCATTGCATCACGAATGCCCTTACGATCAATGGTAGCAGCATTCTTGATAGATTCCAAAATCATCAAGGTAGCTTCATATGCCAATACAGCATTGGAGTTGGGGTTCATACCGTAAGCGTCGTTAAAAGCTTTCACAAATTCCTGAGCCACTGGATCGGGATTGTCAGGTGAGAAAGCAGAAACATAGGCGGTGCCTGCAATATTTTCGAAGCCTGCCAACTGTGCGACTTCAGGAGCATCCATGGAATCGCCACCCACAAATGGAGCAGTTATACCGAGTTCACGAGCCTGGCGGACCTGCAGAGGAATCTCAGTAAACATGTTGGGGATGAATACAACTTCGGGGTTGGCGGCTTTGATCTTTGTCAGCTGGACGTTATAGTCTTTGATATCTGAACCGCTGTAAGCCTGAACCTCGACGACCTTGCCACCCAATTCGGTAAAGGCAAGTTCAAAGTTTTCATAGAGACCCTTTGAATAGGCATCGGCATTGTTGTAAATGACTGCAGCGGTTTTATAGCCTGCATCCCAGGCGTATTTTGCTGCCGCACGACCTTGGAAAGGATCAATGAAACATGCACGGAAAATGTAATCACCAACCTGTGTAACAGCTTCGTTGGTAGTGAATGTACCAACGGCAACAACACCAGCAGATTGGGCAATTGGACCAGCTGCAAGAATCGCTTTTGACATATCAGGGCCAACGATGGCAATAACTTTATCCTGATTGATCAGTTTTTGATAAACGTTTGTAGTGGTTTCTTCTTTGGCTTCGTTATCTTCATAAACAAACTCGATAGGATAACGAGTATCACCAACCAAAAGACCGCCTTCTGCCTTGAGTTTCTCTTCAATTAGTTTGACGCCATTTGTGATGTATTTACCTGCTGTAGCACCCGGACCTGACATTGGGCTAACTACGCCGATCTTCAGAGTTTCACCAGTTTTTTCGCCATCAGCTTGTGGTTCAGGTTCCGCGGGAGTTGCTGGAGAGCCTGTGGAGCATGCTGAAAGAAAAACTGCAATGGCTAAAATCGTTAACAAAAGTTGACTTGCTTTCTTCATCTACGACCTCCATCGTATTCTTGAACTTGGACTTGGAAAGATAGATATATGGATACGGAAGAGAATTTTTTTGCTATTTTCTATTGGAGTCTCCTCTCTTGAGGGTTTCACTATGTGGAATCTTGTTCCAATAATAGTATAATTCACTTATATCACACTCCTTTTTTTTTGGCAAGAGGTTAAATGTTTATTAAGGATTTGTTTGTAAAAAAAATCAGGAGGAACGTATGTTCTTCACTCCAGCAACAAAAACAACTATAATTTAATAATTGCCAGTACAGGCTAGGAGGATTATGCAAAACTCAAGTATTCAGGTCATAAATAAAGCTGCAGATATCATCGAACAATTGGCTACATCAGAAAATGGACTCAGGTTATCAGAAATTACTGATAGAACGGGACTCCCCAAGAGTACGGTGCATCGGATATTAGCAACCCTGATAGATAGACACTATATCGAAAAAGATGAAAGTGATAGTGTTTACTACCTGGGTTTGAAGTTTGTCGAGATTGCCAGTCTTTATCTCAACAAAATCGATCTAACAACAGAGGCTACTCCAATTATGCATTCTCTTGCTTCCAGGTTTGATGCAACCTGTTACCTGGCGATTCTTGAAGATAACGAGGTTAGATATCTCGAGAAAATCGAAAAATTTAACAGCCTTCGTCTCTACACGAGTATTGGAAAGCGCGAACCTGTTCACTGTACTGCCTTAGGGAAGGTGCTGCTGGCTTCCCTTCCAAAAAGTGAATGCGATCGAATTGGGGAATCGTTAGTTTACAATAAACTCACCCCCAACACAAAGACGAGTTATCAGGAGTTGTTACTAGATATCGAGTTTGCCAGGAAGAATGATTTCGCCATTGATAACGGAGAACACACCTTTGGGAGCAGTTGTGTCGCTGTGCCAATACGCGACTATACCGGCAAAGTAATTGCGGCGATGAGCTTGAGTGGTCCGGGATTAATTCAGACGAATAAAATGGATATTCTTTCCAGGGAACTCCAAAAGAGTGCAGAGATCCTGTCTGAACGAATTGGTTACAAAGCCTCATAACAATATACTTATCCAAAAATCCTTCCAGATGGTTGACTTTTCATTGGGATGTCAATAAAATTGTAAGCTGATTACATTCTGCATCGTGGAACACAGTTTCATGATCAAAGAATTCGGATTCTAACGAAAAGGAGAAAACTGTGACCAATCTAACTAACCTCATCCTAAAAGACAAAATTATCGCAATATGTAGAGGGATCTATGGAGATGACCTCCTGAATCTCGCCGCAGCACTCTCAAAAGGTGGCATATCTTTCATTGAGGTGACTTTTGATCAATCTGACCCAGATAATCTCAAGAAAACAGCGGAAGCGATTGAACTGTTGAACACCCACCGTCCGGAAATGCGAGTAGGTGCAGGAACAGTATTAAGTTTAACTCAACTACAGGCTGCAAAATCTGCCGGCGCAAGGTTCATTATCTCTCCTAATACCGATGTGGCGATTATTAATGGAACCAAAAATTTCAACTTGGTATCAATTCCAGGTGCGATGACACCATCTGAAATTGCCTTTGCCTCCCAGGCAGGCGCAGATTTTGTTAAATTATTCCCGGCAGCCCAATTGGGAACCGCTTATGTGAAAGCAGTTCTGGCTCCTTTAAATAATGTAAAACTACTTGCTACTGGCGGCATCAATGACACCAACATTGCAGAATACCTCAAGGCGGGCTGCGTGGGTGCGGGTATTGGCGGTAATTTATGCGATAAGAAATTGATTTCAGCCAAAGCTTTTGACGAGCTGGAAGAGATCGCCCGTCGCTACACCTCACAGATAGGTTAGTCCGGATGGAGTCTTCACAAAATCAAATGAACCTTCATCACCAAAAAAATCGAAAAGTTGCCATCACTGATTGCGATCATGCCAACATTTCTGAGGAACTCGCTGTATTTTCCAGAGAAAACATTGACTGCGATCTGTTTCAATTGGCACAAGCTCATGAACTGATCGACAACCTGCAAGATTACAAAGTATTGATCAACCAATATGCCCGTTTTTCTGATGAAGTTTTCTCTGGCTTACCCAACCTGAAAGTGCTCATCCGTTATGGTGTTGGTTTAAACAATATCGACATTGCTGCTGCAACAGCCCATGGTGTGCAGGTCTGTAATGTGCCTGATTATGGCACACAGGAAGTTGCAAGCCACGCACTGGCATTGATGCTTGCACTTGAGAGGAAGATTGTTCCATTGACCCAGTCCGTAAAAGACGGAGAATGGGACTATACCTTATCAATACCTGTTCGTCGCCTGAATACACTTACAGTTGGTATTGTGGGTACAGGTCGCATCGGAAAGTGTTTTGCCGGTTTGGTTCAGCCGTTGGTCAAACGAGTAATTGCCTGGGATCCTAAGTATCATCATATGCGTGGAGATGTGCCAGAGTTTGTGGATATGGTTACCTTTGATTCTCTGCTGGCTGAATCAGATGTAATCTCAATCCATAGCAATTATGAGACCTCTGCTGGTTTGTTTGATATGCAAGCACTTCGCGCGATGAGAAAGGAAGCCACCCTGATCAACGTTTCTCGGGGGGGCATCATTGTGGAGAGTGACCTCGCAGAGGCATTATCGAACCAGATAATTTCAGCTGCAGCCGTGGATGTCACAGAAATTGAACCTCTTCCAGACGATAGTCCGTTGAGAAAATGTGCTAATTTTTTGTGCACGCCACATATGGCTTGGTATTCAAAACAAGCTTCGTCAGACTTAAAAACAAAGGTCGCCGAGGAAGCCGCTCGTTTTCTTAACGGTCAACCTTTAAGAAATTGCGTCAATTTTATTAAAGAAAGATGTCAATGAAAGCGATTGTTTTTACTAATCCAGGCAGTATTGAAGTGCGTGAGATTCCAATGCCAGCTGTTAAAGATGGCTGGGCTTTGATAAAGGTTTCGCACGCTGGAATTTGTGGGAGTGATCTGACAATTTATTCAGGCTACCACCCCAGAGCAAAAGCACCTTTGGTGCCTGGACACGAAATTTGTGGTTGGTTAGTGGAAGACCAACCAAACATGCCTGCGGGTACCTTTGTTACAGTCAATCCCTTACTTTCTTGTGGTCACTGTGATCCTTGCCTTTCAGGCAACGAACATGTTTGCCAAACCTTGCGATTGGTAGGAATCGATTGTGATGGCGGAATGGCTGAATATGTGACAGCTCCAATTCATCACATCCTTCCTGTTCCTGATGGTGTTTCACGACGATCTGCAGCATTTATTGAGCCAATCGCTGTTGGTGTCCATACTGTTAGAGAGAGTGGATATGTCCCGGGAGACAATGCCTTGGTCTTTGGTGCCGGAGCAATTGGAATGAGTGTAGCCCTGACCTTGAGAGAATTTGGTTGCCACGATGTTACGATCTGTGAGCCTAACAAAATCCGAGTTGATAAGGCTAACAGCCTGGGTTTTAGAGCGATCCAGACCAATCCGGGGCTGGTGTCTGAGTTGTTGGACCTTACGAGCGGCAAAGGATACGATTATATTTTTGATTGCGCTGGACATCAGAGCGTGGCAGAGTCGCTTCCCGATTTGGTAAAAGTCAAGGGGACTATTGTCATTGTAGCAGGTTACAAGCATCCGCCAGCCATGAATTTTCAGAAGGGGATGTTTAAGGAATTCTGCATAAAATTTGTGCGGGTATATCGACAGCAAGATTTTAAAATTGCCTGCCAGTTGGCGAAATCTCAACCACTTTATGCAGAAGTTGTCACCCATGAATTGCCGATTGAACAAGCGCAACATGGCTTTGATCTTTTGTTGACCCGTTCCGATGCCATTAAAGTAACCTTCAAGTTTGACTGAGCAGAAAAAGGAGAAACATGTTTAACATCTCAGGAAAAAGTGCGATCGTCACAGGCGCAAGCCGGGGTTTAGGTGCTGCTCTTGCTATGGGGTTTGCCAAATCAGGTGTAAATCTCGCTCTGATCTCACGTTCAGTCCCAACTGATTTAATCCAGGAACTTCAGGAATTCGATATTGAAGTCAGGACATATTCTTTCGATTTTAGTCAACCTTCGCAAATTCCAGAATTGATTGAGGAAATTTATCATGATTTCGGTTCAATTGATATCCTGGTCAATAACGCAGGAGCTCAAAGGCGCAGCGATTCTGTTGATTTTAGCGAAGAAGATTGGGATTATGTGATCAATGTTAATCAGAAAAGCGTTTTTCTGATGTGCCGTGAAGTCGGACGGCGTATGGTGGAAGCCAGGCAAGGAAAAATCATCAACATGGCATCTCTACTCTCCTTTCAAGGAGGATACCGCGTTCCTGCTTACGCCGCAAGCAAAGGTGCAGTGATGCAGTTTACCAAATCGCTTGCTAACGAATGGGCAAAATTCGGTGTCAATGTCAATTGTATAGCGCCAGGCTATATGCTCACCGAAATGAATACCGCACTGGTCGATGATCCGGTTCGTAGTGAACAGATCCTGGTTCGAATTCCTGCAGGGCGCTGGGGTAATCCTGAGGATCTGGTTGGAGCAGCTCTGTTCCTTTCCAGCTCGGCATCCGATTATGTAAACGGCATTACTTTGCCAGTTGATGGAGGCTGGTTGGGGAGATAAAAGTTTGCTTTCCTACAGAATGAATTTTTAGCAAAGGGAACATGTGATAATTGTTCCCTTTTGTCCAGTCTTGGGAAAAATCATAAGAGTCTGATGCTCTGAAAGCCACGAATGTAAATACTAAAGACTACAAAGTCCGTGCTCTGCCAAATGTCAGCCCTGATTGCAAAAGCCTGCAAGGCTGCACCGATACTCCCACCTCCAACCGAACTGTCATCCCAGTCAACATCAACCCAGGCAACCACGGTGACCATTCAGTCCACTGTTAAACCTACGCCGAATGCTACAAACGAACCCCGGTTTACGTCTACTATTCGAGTCCTGATTTGCCTGTGGCGTTCGAGCGGCTAATTAAGAAACAAAACCTGCCATATCCCCAGGACACCCCAACAAAATCGCTAACGCGATCGGTTTCAACAATTCCAACCCGATTGGCAATTGTGCTTACGCACTGGTTAATCCCCTCCCAAGCATAATAGAAGAAATAAACGCTAAAGGAAGGAAATCTCGGTTTTACCAAAATTAAACAATTCTCGGATCTACAAAAATCTGGCCCTGTTCAAAGTCTATACACAAGATCTCAATCGGCATCGCCACCCATCACACACCGAAATCCAAAACCAATTTTATGTTCTCTTGGATCGTGATCGGTTGTGTAGGCTATTCGCGTCATTTTCCAGCCATAATCAAATCCGCCACCATGTACGACCTTCATGCCTCCCTGCTCTGGACCCTGAGGATTAATCTCAGGACTGATTGAATAATAGTTCTTGTGATACCAATCCGCGGTCCATTCCCAAACATTCCCAGCCAGGTCCATCACCCCAAAAAGCGATGCGCCCTGCGGGTAAGACCCGACGGGAGCTGTATCACCAACACAGAGCTTTCCTGTGTTTTCATCAAGCGTATTGGCTTTTTCGCAATCAGGAACTTCGTTTCCCCAGGGATAAACCCGCTTATCGTCACCACGTGCCGCCCGCACCCATTCAGCCTCGGTTGGCAGCCTTCCTCCCACCCACTCGCAGTAATCTCTGGCCTCAAACCATGAGACTGCTACCTTGGGGAAGTCGGCATAGTCAGGGTCAGAGTAATAATTCTGTCGGGTCTCAGAATGCTGATAATAAGGCTCGGCGCAAGCTCCACCCATCACACACAATGCGTATTGAGCGTTTGTCACCTCAAATTTATCAATAAGAAAAGGATCAAGATAAGCCTGATGCAGCGGAAGCTCATCTGCCAAACAAGAAAATCCCGCGTTATTTGTTTCATCACAGCCAATCCAAACCTCTCCCGCTGGGATTTGGATCATGGGCATGCTGTCAATTTCCCGCAAATGGGTTGTGTCTGTAACGGGGCTTAGCGTCGGATTTTGTGTAGAAGATGGTTTTGGAGTTTTTGTAGCAACAGGATTGGTTTCTGTTTTTTTCAATATCAAAGTTGGTGAAGCAGTCGAAATCGGCTGGGCAGGTGGGGTTGTTTCATCCATTTTTTGTGGAGAACAAGCTGAGATGATCAGGAGCAGAAGAAGCATGCTCATCAAAAAACGGTTTTGCCGGTTCATGACTTCAATTATAGCTGTTGTGAGGTCTTGGTCAATTCTACAATCTCGAAGAAGGGATTTGCATGTGGTGTCAACGAAACCGCACGAGCACAGATTCTCGATAGGTAGATTTTCCAACATCGTCTCCGAGGAATTTAGTTGAAATTCCAGCGATTTCATCGTTAACCCTGATACCACCCATTGGTCCTTAGCACTGCGCTTACCCTCCTGGGCGCGTCCGCGATGGTTTACAAAAGGAAAAACCATACTGGCTGAAACTCACCTTAACCCAGTCTCAGAAACAACCTCTTAAATTTTGTAATCGATATTTTTGTTCGAAACCACAACCGCCCAGGGCAATTGCATCTAAATAGCTGGCAAGGAACCTGCATATGGAGAGAGCAAGAGGTGCTCCATGGCAGAAAGCAAGTTTTCAATCATCTTCAGTGACCTGACCGACCCGCGAGTGGACAGGACA